>ERZ808049.222-NODE-222-length-43722-cov-6.406942_pt1 | contig 43722 bp, 33 predicted proteins | sample MGYA00380198_ERZ808049 | MGnify/ENA primary metagenome ERZ808049 (study PRJEB31490, sample SAMN06133414) | mouse gut metagenome | isolation source: Z2_2 | host: mice | place: China: Chengdu | collected 2015-05 ...
ACTAATTTACTAAATATCTGCGATATGTACAACTTTTTCATTGCAAATATGTTAAGAATCTAATTCAACCAACAGGTACCTAATACATAATACTTACACGAACGTGGATGCTTTATCGCTATACGACCTGAATGCGCTGGTACACCGCAGCTTGGAGCAGTGTCTGCCTGATGCCTATTGGATACAGGCGGAACTGAGCGAGGTACGTGTCAACACTACCGGGCACTGTTATCTGGAGTTTGTGCAGAAAGACCTCCGTGGCAACAGCCTGATAGCCAAAGCACGGGGGGCAATCTGGTCGAATGTGTTCCGCCTGCTGAAGCCTTATTTTGAGGAGACCACAGGGCAGGCTTTTGTCTCGGGTATCAAAGTGCTGGTGCAGGTCACAGTCAGTTTCCATGAACTTTATGGGTATAGTCTTGTGGTGCAGGACATCGACCCGACTTATACCTTGGGCGATATGGCGCGTCGGCGCAAAGAGATTCTGAAACAGCTGGAAGAAGAGGGGGTACTAACGTTGAATAAAGAGTTGGAGATGCCCCGTCTGCCGCAGCGTATTGCGGTAATATCTTCCTCCACCGCAGCCGGATACGGCGACTTCTGCCACCAGTTGCGGCATAATCCGAGAGGGTTCTGCTTCTATACGGAACTTTTTCCTGCATCGATGCAGGGCGAGCGTGTCGAAGCGTCTGTCTTGGCCGCTTTGGATAAGATAAATTCCCGTCCGGAAGATTTTGATGTAGTCGTTATTATCCGGGGCGGAGGGGCGACCTCCGATCTTTCCGGCTTTGATACTTATCTGCTCGCAGCCGCCTGTGCGCAGTTCCCTCTGCCTGTCATTACCGGCATTGGGCACGAACGTGACGATACGGTGCTCGATTCCGTGGCCCATACTCGCGTCAAGACTCCTACCGCTGCGGCGGAGTTTCTGATTGGTTGCATGAATGATGCGGCCGATGAATTGGATTGGCTTTCAAGCCGTTTGTATGCTGGAGTCGGGAACTTGCTGGCAAAAGAACAGCAGCGGTTACAAGCCTGTAAGAACCGTATCCCTTCTGCCGTCTACGGCCGTATGTCGGATGCCAGACTGGCTTTGCTCACAGCCCGGAAGGATATCGTGCAGGCTGTGACTTCCTTGTTGGCCCGTCACGGTCATCGGCTGGAATTGCTCCAGCAACGGCTGAAGGACGCTTCGCCGGAGAAGCAGTTGGCACGTGGCTACAGCATTACGTTGAGAAACGGCAAGGTGGTAAAGGATGCTTCTTCGCTGAACGAAGGAGATGAACTTTCTACCCGTTTTTACAGCGGAGAAGTACTTTCGGTAGTAATAAACAAATCATCAAAAAACAAATAATCCTATGCCTACACCTAAGAAGAAAGAGACTTATTCGCAAGCGATGGAACGCTTGGAGAAGATTGTCAGTCAGATAGACAATAATGAGTTGGAAATAGATACGCTTGCCGAAAAGATAAAAGAAGCGAATGAAATCATCGCGTTCTGCAATGACAAGTTGACTAAAGCAGACCGTGAGGTGAAGAAACTTCTGTCGGACAAACAGGCGGATTAGGCTGGTTTGAAAGTCTTTTGATTCGCTCGGTTTGCGGCGAATTAATATTATATAACTTTTTTATAGGGTGAAAGATTCAAAACCGTTTTTTTGTTATTATCATATTAATTAATTTCGCTGGCGAATTAGTTTAAGATGAATAATAAATTGTAAAAGGTGGAGGACTTCGCTGACTTTGATTTCTTTTTTAAGGAGTATTATGTCCCTCTTTATTCCTATGCACATTCTCTCATTAATAATTGGGAAGCAAGCCGTGATATAGCGAGCGATGCTTTTGAATATATATGGAAGAATTTCGACAGGATAGAGAAGGCAACGGCTAAGTCGTATCTTTTCATTTATGTGCGCAACCGTGCCATAGATTATTTAAGACATCAGGATATACACAATGCTTACGCCGAGTTTTCCAAAAAATTGTATGAAAACTATGCAGAGGTGGAGTTTTGGGAACAAGACGAACGTATGATGAAGATTCAGAAAGTGCTGGATGGGATGACGCCGCATACAAGGCATATTCTGGAAGAGTGTTATCTGCATGAAAAGAAGTATAAGGAGGTGGCCGCAGAGTTGAATATAAGTATAAGCGCGGTTAGGAAACACATTGTCAAGGCATTGAAGGCTATCCGTGAGGAATTTGCTAAATAAACCTAAAAGACGGGCTAAATGGTTCAAAATAAGTTTTATAAACGCATTTATATGTAGAGTATTAACTAATTGGCGGATTTATGAGTAATCAAGATAGTACATCTGAATTTGAGAAAGCGCTGGATTTGATGGAAGGCTCGTCCGATATTTCTGGTAAGAAATGGGAAGATCTGGAGAATGCAGAGACATTGGATGCCTGCAAAGATCTGATGGATGTCAGGTATCTTTTGCATCAACACCGGGCTTCCGGCATGGTGGACGTGGAGGCTGAGTTGGTTCGTCTGAAAAACAGACGGAACAGGAAGAGGTATATCCGGATGTTTTGGATGTGGAGCGGTTCGGTTGCGGCTATCTTGATAGGGGCTTTCTTTTTGTTTAATCACTTGTTTAATATACCGGTTGTCCCGCCCAAACCGGTCATGGTATTTGCGGCGGATCCGAATGAACAGCGTATCATATTGGAATTGAATGACGGCAAGCAGTTCTTTCTGGATGATGAACCTAAAAAAAAGAGCAAACCGGTGGAAAAACAACGGACGTTGGATTATACGCATTTGGCTGGGACTTCCGTTCCGGTGGTGAAAAAGCAGTTACAGACACATTCTATTGTAATACCCAGGGGAGAGACGTTCAAATTAATCCTTTGTGACGGCACGGAGGTTTGGTTGAATGCCAACAGCCGTTTGGTTTATCCCACGGCTTTTATAGAAAAGGAACGTACGGTTTTCCTCGAAGGAGAAGCTTATTTTAAAGTGACTAAAGATACAAAGCCCTTTATCGTAAAGACAGATTATTTGCAGACTAAGGTGCTCGGTACGGAGTTTAATGTGAAGAGTTACACGGCCGAAGACAGCCACGTGACCCTGGTCAGCGGTAAAGTGCAGGTTCGCAGTCATGAAAATGCGCGTTTTGTCGATTTGGAACCCGGCAAAGATGCCCTATTGCTTTCTGGCGGGCAGTTTGAGGTGAAGGAAGTGAACAGTGAGGCCTATACTTACTGGAAAGACGGATATTTTTATTTCGATGAACTGCCGTTGGCTGATATCATGAAGTCTATCGGGCGGTGGTATAATGTGAACGTTATATTTAGAAATAAGGAAGCCATGTCGTATCGTATTCACTTTATGTCAAATCGCAAGGGTGGTATTGAAGAAACCATCCGTTTGATGAACCGGTTGAAAAAGGTGACGTTGACACTTTATGAGAATACAGTCTATATTGACTAAATGAGTGCCTATTTCGTATAAATTCTGCCATATTGTTGATGCTTTTTAGAGAAAAAGTTTCATGAATTGAAAAAAAAGAGGGAAAGGGGTGTCTTGTTATTCGAGTTGTACGCACTATTAATAAATGTAGCTTCGCTAATATTATTAAAAATAAACGTATGATGAGAAGAAAGAGGTACTTATTATTTCCGCTTTTCTTTTTCCTATTTTGGCTTCCGTTCTGTGCGGAAGCTCAAATGAGTGAGAAGAAACTTACGGTAGAGTTTAAGAATGAAGAGCTGTCTTCCGTGCTGAAACAGTTAAGCAAGATTTCGGGTTATAAAATCCTTTTTACGTATGATGATGTGAAACCGTACACGTATAGCGGTGTCATCAAAGAGAAGAATATCCGTGAAGCGTTGGATATGGTGCTGTCGGGTAAGAAGCTTGAGTATACGATTGACAAGGAATTTGTTACTATCACGGCAAAAGGTCCGGTCAGGCAAGCGAAGGTATATACGGTGAACGGCGTTGTGCTGTCGGCCGATGATGGCGAACCGCTGATTGGGGCTACCGTTATGATAAAAGGTACTTCTACCGGCGTGCTGACGGATATGGACGGTAAGTTCACCTTGCCGAATGTTTCCAGCCGTTCCAAACTGGAAATCTCTTATGTCGGTATGCTCCCGCAGCTGCTCTCTCCTGCGCCGACCATGAAAATCTCCTTGCAATCGGATGTACAGACCTTGTCTGAAGTGGTTGTGACGGGTATGCAGCGCATGGACAAGCGTATGTTTACCGGGGCAACCGACCAGCTGAAAGCGGAGAACATCAAGATGGATGGTATGGCGGATATCAGCCGTGGTCTGGAAGGGCGTTCGGCAGGCGTATCCGTGCAGAATGTATCCGGTACGTTCGGTACGGCACCTAAGATTCGCGTGCGTGGTGCGACTTCCATCTACGGCAGTTCCAAGCCTTTGTGGGTGGTAGATGGAGTAATCATGGAAGACGCCATTGAGGTGGGTGCCGACGACCTGTCGTCCGGTGATGCCGAGACGCTGATCAGCTCCGCCATTGCAGGGCTGAATCCGGATGATATCGAGAGTTTCCAGATTTTGAAAGACGGTTCGGCTACGTCCATCTATGGTGCACGTGCCATGGCGGGCGTCATTGTCGTGACTACCAAGAAAGGTGCTGCAGGTGTGCATAAAATCAGTTACACAGGCGAGTTTACCACCCGTATGGTGCCCAGCTATAAAGAGTTCAACATCATGAACTCTCAGGAGCAGATGGGCATCTATAAGGAACTGGAGCAGAAGGGGTGGCTGAACAACAGCGATACCTATCGTGCCAAGAACAGTGGTGTGTACGGTAAGATGTACCAGCTGATAAACCAATATAATGAGACTACCGGACAGTTCGGCCTTGCCAATACGACGGCGGCACGTAACGCTTATTTACGCCAGGCGGAAATGAGGAACACGGACTGGTTCGATGTCCTGTTCTCCAACAATATCATCCAGAACCATTCGGTCAGCATCACTTCCGGTTCGGAAAAGGCGTCCTATTATGCTTCGTTGAGTGCCATGTCCGACCCTGGGTGGTACAAGCAGAGTGAGGTGAGACGTTATACTGCCAACCTGAACACTACTTATAATATGTATAAGAACTTGTCGGTGAACCTGATTGCCAACGCTTCTTACCGTAAGCAGAAGGCGCCGGGCACGCTGAGTTCGGAAATTAATGCGGCAAGCGGTGAGGTGAGCCGTCAGTTCGATATCAATCCGTATTCCTATGCACTGAACACCTCGCGTGCGTTGGACCCTTCGGTGGACTATACGGCGAATTATGCCCCCTTCAATATTCTGCATGAGTTAGACAACAATTACATCGACCTGAATGTCGCTGACGTGAAGTTCCAGGGCGAGATGCGCTGGAAGGTGATTCCCGGATTGGAACTCAGTGCCTTGGGCTCGGTAAAGTACCAGGCTTCCTCGCAGGAGCACAACATCAAGGACGACTCCAATCAGGCTACGGCTTACCGCACCGGCATGGACGACGCGACAATCCGTGATGCCAACAACCTGCTTTACACGAATCCGGACAACCCGTATGCGCTGCCTATTACCGTTTTGCCGGAAGGCGGTATTTATCAACGGAAGGACTACCGTATGCTGGGAGTCGATTTCCGCGGAACTTTGTCGTGGAACCATCTGTTCAAGGAGAAACACATGACCAACCTGTTTGCCGGTCTCGAAGTGAATAGCCTGGAGCGTTCGCAGAACTATTTCCAGGGCTGGGGTATGCAATATACGATGGGTGAGATACCTTATTACGTATACGAATACTTCAAGAAAGGAATTGAAGCAGGCGAACCTTATTATGGGCTGAATCATTCGAAAACCCGTAGTGTGGCAGGATTCACCAATCTGGCCTATTCCTACGATGGACGCTATACGCTGAACGGAACTTTCCGTTACGAAGGAACCAACCGCATGGGACGTAGCCGTTCTGCCCGCTGGTTGCCCACCTGGAACATTTCCGGCGCATGGAACGTACACGAAGAAAAGTTCTTTAATAAGATTTTCGAACCTGCCCTGTCGCACTTGACGCTGAAAGCGTCCTACTCCCTGACGGCCGACCGCGGTCCGGAGTATGTGACCAACTCGCAGGCAATCATCATGAGCTATTCGCCGTACCGTCCTTTTACCGACGGGCAGGAGACCGGATTGTATGTTGTCGATCCGGAGAACAGCGAACTGACCTACGAGAAGAAGCATGAACTGAACATCGGTGCCGATATGGGCTTCTTGAACAACCGCATCAATTTTGCAGTCGACTGGTACAAGCGTAACAACTACGACCTGATAGGTATCATTGCCACGCAAGGTGTGGGCGGTACCATCTACAAGTATGCCAATATCGCTACCATGAAGTCGCACGGTGTTGAATTTACGGTCTCCACCAAGACACTGAAGTCGAAGAATTTCTCTTGGAACACGGACTTCATCTTCTCTTATGCCAAGAACGAGGTGACGGATTTGAAGTCGCGTGCCAGCATGATGGAACTGGTGTCCGGAAACGGCTTTGCCATGCAAGGCTATCCCGTACGCGGACTGTTCTCTATCCCGTTTGCCGGACTGAACAAGAACGGTATTCCCCAATATCTGATTAATGGAGAAGTGACCAGCACGAATATTGACTTTCAGACGCGCGAGAATTTGGATTACTTGAAATACGAAGGACCCACCGACCCGACCATAACGGGCAGTCTGGGCAATATCTTCACCTATAAAGGTTTCAAACTGAATGTCTTCATGACCTACTCGTTCGGTAATGTAGTCCGTATGAATCCTTGTTTCAGCTATCAGTATTCCGACCTTTCCTCCATGCCTCGCGAGTTTAAGAACCGTTGGACGATACCGGGCGATGAGGCACGTACAAGCATTCCGGCCATCATCTCCAAACGCCAGTATTATGAGAACCAGAACCTGGTGTATGCTTACAATGCCTACAATTACTCGACGGAGCGTATTGCCAAAGGCGACTTCATCCGCATGAAGGAGATTTCCCTTGCCTACGAATTTCCGAAGGCATGGATAGAACCTGCCAAGATATTCAATTTGTCGCTGAAGTTGCAGGCCACCAATCTTTTCCTGATTTATGCGGACAAGAAGCTGAACGGTCAGGATCCGGAATTCTTCAATACCGGCGGTGTGGCTGCTCCGGTGCCCCGCCAGTTTACGCTGACGCTTAGAGTAGGTTTTTAATTCATAATAAAGAGAGCAAAGATGAAACATACATATTTATATATAACAACATTTTTAGCAACAGCACTATTCGCTTCCTGTTCCGATTTCCTGGATGAACTGCCTGACAACCGGACCGAACTGACCACCGAGGAAAGCATAACCAAGATACTGGTTTCCGCCTATCCTACCACCACCAGCTGCGAGATTGGCGAGTTGCATAGCGATAACATCGACGAAAACAGCAATTTGTACACCTACCTGTTCCGTCTGAACGAACATCTGTACCATTGGCAGCAGACCACCGAGGAAAATCAGGATTCGCCGCACGCATTGTGGATAGACTGCTATAATGCCATTTCGTCGGCCAATCAGGCGTTGCAGGCTATCGAGCGGATGGGCAATCCGGAAAGTCTGCAACCGCAAAAAGGAGAAGCCCTGCTTTGTCGTGCTTACAACCATTTCCTGCTCGCCACCATTTTCTGCAAGGCATATACCGCTACCCATGCCGGGCAAGATTTGGGCATTCCGTACATGGATAAGTTGGAGACCACGGTGAACCCGAGTTACGAACGGGGTACGCTTGCCACCACCTATCAACGGATGGCGGCAGACATTGAAGAAGGGCTTCCGCTGATAGACGATAATATTTACAGCAAAGCGAAATACCATTTCAACAAGAAGGCGGCATACGCCTTTGCAGCCCGTTTCTATCTGTATTATATGCAGCCGGACTTCTCCAACTGCCGGAAAGTGGTGGAGTATGCCAACCGTGTGTTGGGCGGCAATGCCTCCGAGAGCCTGCGCAACTGGAAGGCGCTCGGTATGCTCTCTTCCAATCGTGCTGTCCAGCCGAATGAGTATGTGAATGCAAGCAATCAGGCGAATCTGCTGTTGATTTCCGCGGATTCGTATTGGCCGTTGGTTGCCGACCCGGGGTATGCTCCGTGTGAGAAGTATTGCAGCAATGACATAACTGCCGCAGAAACCTGCAAGTCTACCGGGCCGTGGGGTTCACAGACCAATTACTGGCAAGAGCCTTTCGCACCGGGTGGATCCATTAAGAATGGTTTCCGCCGGTTGGCCCTCTATCAGGAGTATTCAACGTCGGGCGACAGCTATACGGGACACATGGTATTACCGGCTTTTACCACCGACGAGACCCTGCTTTGCCGTGCGGAAGCATATACCTTGTTGAAGCAGTATGATAAGGCTGCTGCGGATATTGATGCGTGGCAGAAAGCCTTTACCAAGAACACTGTTACGCTGACAAAGGAGTCTATCAACAACTTCTATGCGGCGTTGGCTTATTATGCTCCGGAGAATACGGCTAATCCTTCGGTCAAAAAAGAATTGCATCCGGACTTTACGCTGGAACAGGGAATGCAGGAAAACCTGATTCATTGCATTCTGCACGCACGCCGCATCCTGACGCTGGAAGAAGGCTTGCGCTGGCAAGATGTGAAACGCTACGGCATTGTTATCTATCGCCGTTATTTTGAAGGAAGCACATTGGTGCGCATCACCGATACCATGGGAGTGGACGATCCTCGCCGTGCCGTTCAGCTGCCTTCCAATGTTATCACGGCAGGTATGGAACCTAATCCAAGAAACGACTAAAAACATCAAGCGAGATATGAAAAGATACATTGTATATAGTTTATGGGCATTGGCTGTTTCGTTCTTGTCTGTCTCCTGCAATCAGGATACGGACATTGATTACGACAACAGTATCTTTACAGAAGAAAACGAGCCGGAACAGAGTGCATTTGATAAATGGGTGTTGAGCAATTATACGAATCCGTATAATATTCTGCTGAAGTATCGTATGGAAGACAAGGAGAGCGACATGACCCATGTCCTGGTGCCGGCAGCTTATGAAAAATCGGTCGTATTGGCCAAGATTGTCAAGCACGTCTGGCTGGAAGCTTATGATGAGGCTACGGGAAATCCCAATTTCCTACGGCATTATGTTCCTAAAATCCTGCACTTCATCGGTTCACCGGCGTATGAGGATAATGGGACTATGGTGGTCGGTACGGCAGAAGGCGGCATGAAGATTACATTGTATAATGTGAACGACATCGACCCGGACAACATCGATGTCAATATGCTGAACGAGTACTATTTCCAGACCATGCATCATGAGTTTGCACATATTCTGCATCAGACCAAGAACTTCGACCCTTCCTTTGAGCGGATTACTGAAAACAGCTATGTAGGCTCGGACTGGTACATAAAGATAGACCCGATAACGGGACAGGCAAGTTCTCGTTCAAATGCGGATGCCTGGAAAGAAGGATTTGTAACGGCTTATGCCATGAGCGAACCCCGCGAGGACTTTGTGGAGAACATAGCGATGTATGTCGTCAACACGGAAGCCTATTGGAACAATATGCTTGCCAATGCTGGCAGTGAGGGCAGAGCGTTGATTGAACGCAAGTTCGACATTGTCTACGATTATATGTTGCAGACGTGGGGCATCGATTTGGATCTCTTGCGTCAGGTGGTGCTCCGCCGTCAGGGCGAAGTTGCTAATGGGGAACTTGATTTAAGTGTAATCAAATAAAAATTGTGGGATATGAAGAACAAGATTACTGACTATATATTGTTGGTTTTTATCTGTCTGGGCTTGCAAGCGTGTCTCTTCCAGGAAGACGACATTTTCGAGCAATCTTCCGCCAACCGTGCTTCTGAGAATGTGGCCGAATTGAAGGAACTGCTGGTAAACGTTCCTAACGGGTGGAAAATGGAGTACTATCCGGGTGCGGACTATTCGATGGGAGGCATCACGTTGTTATGTCGTTTTGATGGTAGCAACGTGACGTTGATGTCTGAAGTCGGTTCTGCCAAAACCGATCCGGGCAAGGAGCGCACTTCGCTCTATAAAATCACGTCCGAAGAGAGTACGGTCCTGACTTTTGATAGTTTCAATGAACTCATCCATTGTTTTTCCGAGCCGGTAATGGGGATGAATGCCAATCTCGAAGGTGATTATGAATTTGTATATATGGGGCAGGAAGAGAATAAAGTCTTTCTGCAAGGCCGCCGATATCACAATACCATGGTGATGACTCCGCTCACGCAGGGGATAGGTTGGAAAGAATATATCGGGCGGTTGAATCTCATAGAGAAAGAGGCGTTCCTGAATACGTATTCCTTGATGATTGGCGGGCAGAAGATAGGAGAAGCCGTTCGTTCTTCCCGTCTCTTCTCTTTGGCTGTCGACGGGCAGGCAGAAAGCGTTGCCCCTTTCCTCTATACTACAGAAGGCATCCGTTTCAAGGATGAGATTACCGTTCAGGGTAAGACTGTGCGTAATTTCCTTTGGAACAAAGCGGATATGTCGTTTGTCTGCTCGGATGAAGGAGCCGGGGATGTGGCGTTGAAAGCGGTTTATCCTCAGGATTATACTCCCTATGATGACTACCTGGGCTTCTATTATATGTTTTATCAGGAGTATGATGGATATAACGAAGAAGAGGACAAGGTTGATTTCCGGCCGGGTTATACGATTGTTGAGTTGCAGCAGAAAGTGCCCGGAGAGAGTTTCGTGTTGGCAAGCAGTAAGTTGGAGGCAGAGGCGGCCAACATTGTCGTGACTTATGACAAGCCGACCGGCCGACTGGTTATCAAACCGCAGAACGTGACGGCTTTGGGATATCCGGGAGCGTTGGTGCTTGGTTTCGAGCAAGGTTTCCTGCCGGCGCACTATGGGCTCGATTTGGGAAATCTGGCATCCCTGACGGGAATGGAGACCGGATTGGTCGGTGTGCCCGAGGGTTCCGGCGATGATTTGACCTACTCTTTTGTAGAGTATGGCGATGTATTCCGGTCGATGGTAGGAAGAGCCGCTACTTCTTTGATATTTACGGCTTACGCAAATGAGAATTTCTCTGCCAATAATTATTTAGGTTTGGTGGCGTGGTACGATTCGATACAACTGCAAAAGTATTAACGCAAAGAATAGTCTGATTATGAAGAAAGCAATAAACATAATTTTGATAGTATGCTGTGTCCTGGCAAGCGGATGTGGCGATGATGATCAGGTGACATCTGCTTTGAAAATCGTAAAAGCGGATGTGAATGTAAAAGCTGTCGGCGGCGAGGCAAGTGTTGAGTTTCAGTCCGTGCTGCCGGTAGAGGTGGCCGTCGATGAGGAGTGGTGCAGAGTGGCGGAACAGACGGCAAGTGTGGTGAAGTTATCGGTAGAAGCCAACACCGGTTTCCCGGGACGTTCCGCACAGATTACGCTTTCCGATGGTGTCGATACACAGACGTTGACACTTGTGCAGGAAGGGGCTGTCTTTGTCTATGACGAGTCGGAGCAGGTGCAGCGTGTCGACAACGAAGGCGCGTCTTTGCCCATCGAAGTGTATGGCTCTTTCCCTTGTGAGGTGAACATTCCGGAAGCAGACAAGGAATGGTTGTCGTACGTTCCGGCCGAAGACGGCAAAGGAGGTTCTTTCATCGTTTCGGAGAACACAACGGGGGCTATGCGTGGTTGTGTGGTTCCGGTGACGTGCGGAGAACGTGTTTTCAGTTATGCCATCATGCAATACGATGCAGCCGACTTGTTGGGGACTTACCGGGGACAATACATCTCTTTGTTAGACCAGCAGACTCATGGCTTATCCAATGTGGTGATTTCAGGACCGGATGCTTCGGGCGTTTACACCATCGACGGATTGCTTGAGGGCGAGACCGGATGTGCCGTCAAAGCCACATACGCGAACAATATGTTTTCTGTCAGTGCGGGACAAAAGCTGAAACCGTTCGACCGGAACCCCGCATTCGACATCTGTTTCGGCCTGATGAACTTGAATGCTCGTTCTTATTGGACTTCAAACTATACGGTAGGGCTTGTGCCGGTATTTGTTGAGGGCGCGGGCATGGGACTTTCGTTCCAGGACAACGGTGGTATGCCGAATACCTTTGCGGCTATGTGCTTCTCCTTCTTTATGGGCAATACGTATTATACGGATTACGAGATATTGTTAAGGTGCTTGTTGTATAGACCGAATTAATAATAACCACAATAAAAATATTATGAGTATGAAAAAGAGTTTATTCTTATGCGGCGCATTGTTTGCGCTGGCGGCATTTGTCGGGTGTAGTGACGATGACGACCCAAAAGTAGAAGCGCCGACCTTGAAACTGTCGGTTAATACTGTAACCATTTCGGCAGACGGAACTCCGTCGGAAGTGGAGGTTACAACTAATCAGGCGTCTTGGAAAGCCTCACGTCCCGATGCGGATACATGGTGTGTCCTGAAACAGGAAAATGATAAATTGTCTATCTTCAGTTTTCTGTCAGGGAATATTATTGCTTTGGCAGAAAACTTTTTTGTAATAAGCCTAAAATAGTCTACTACAATAATAGACAAAATACTTATGAAGAAATTAGTATGTATTCTTATGACAGCCGTTTCCCTGTTTGTCTCAGGGTGCTCGGATGATGAAACGCAGCAAGTCAGTTGTGCTATTCAAGTTCCTGTCGATGGAGAAACAATTCAGGTAAGGGCTGGCGAGAAATTATTTATTAGAGGTTATGGTAAAGCCGATTATGGCCAAATCGTTTCTGCCGAATTGAAAGTGGCGGGTTCGGTTATACCGGAGGTTACTGCCGTGCCTTTCTATTACGGTTATTCATTACCGGAAGACCAAGCGGACGGTGAACTGACAGTGGAACTGTCTGTGCGGGGAGAAACGGGGGTAGTGGCTTCTACTTCGTCTACAATTCTGTTGTCTATTAACCGCGGACCTCAACCACCCCAACCGAGTACGATGACCGATAGCCGCGATGGTGTCACCTATAAGACGGTACAATTGGGCGACCAACTTTGGATGGCCGAAAATCTCCGATACCTCCCGCAACAAGACTATGATGTGTCATCTACCGCTCCTAAATACTATGTAATGCTGGACTACGATGCCACGACAGAACTTGGACAAGCCTTCTTGACTGCCTATGGCGCTTACTACAATGTTCCTGCCGCCCTGCAAGGCCAAGCACCGCAAGGTGAGGATGCCACACAGAAGATACGGGGCGTATGTCCGGAAGGATGGCACATACCTTCGGTGGCAGAGTGGCGTGGCCTGACTCAATATGTGGTAGATGCGGGAATGACAACCATGGTCAATGGCGTGGCCGATGAAACGGCAGTGGGTAAAGCGTTGGCTTCCACTACCATGTGGCAATTACCTTTAGATATAGAAGACGAACCGAAGGAAACTTGGATTGGCGTAGCTATGGAAGAAAACAATGCAACGCAATTCAATGGACTGCCCACTGGTTTTAGAGCTTGTGCCGGAAACGAAGCGTGGATGGACTTGACGTATAGCGCAGGTTGGTGGACCTCGACAGTCAGTACCGCTATGCCCGACTTCACTGTACCGGTACGGATGTGGGCCAGCGAGGGACGGCTTGCTTTTTCGGCATTCAATCCGGGAGTAGGATTACCGGTCCGTTGTGTGAAAGATGAACAATAGATTATATTTATCAACTAAGAAGTTTACGACATGAAAAAACTTGGATTTTTATTAGTAGCCCTTTTTACTTTATGGGCTTGTAGTGATGATGACGCGACACCCGAACAGGAAGTGACTTGTTCGATTACAGCGCCGGTTGAAGGTTCTGTCATTGATTTGGCTGAAACTGTTTCTATGACTATTAAAGGTGAAGGTGCCGTTAATATAGGGAAAATAGAGAGTGTGGCCTTGAAAGTAAATGATAAGCTTGTTTCCGATGTGACCAAAGTTCCATTTTCTTACGATTATGCTTTTGCGGCAGAACAGGCTGTCGGGGCAATGAAAATCGAATTGACAGTTAAAGGAGATGCCGGTAAGGAGAAGACGGTAACAACGAATGTGACGTTGAAGAAGACGGAACCGGAGCAAGAGGTGACGTGCGAGATTACAGCTCCGGCAGCAGATGCTACGTTCGATTTGGCAAATGTTACGGAAATGGCTATTACAGGAAAGGCTTCTGTAAATGTTGGTTCTATAGCAAGTATCAGCTTGAAAGTAGGGGGTGTGGAAGTGTCTCCTGCCCCGGCTCTTGCAGAAGACGGAACATTTGCTCATTCGTATGCTTTTGCAAAAGAACAGGCTACGGGTGATTTGTTGATAGAACTGGCCGTAAAGGGAGATAGAAGCGAAACGCCCGCAACGGTTTCGGTCAAAGTGGCTTTGACAAAGACGGAGCTCCCTGTAGAGGACGGTACGTTTGTAGATAGCCGCGACGGACATACTTATAAGTTTGTTACGATTGGTACGCAAGATTGGATGGCGGAGAATTTGGCGTATTTACCAAAGGTTAATAAACCTTCTGCTACAACAAGCAGTACATCCCCTCTTTATTTCGTGTTGAATTATGATGGGGAGGATGTGAAAGCGGCTAAGGCAACGGAAGAATTTGGCTTATATGGTGTTTTGTATAATTGGTATGCTGCAATGGGACAGGCTGATGCAGTGGGAGGTGACGCGGAAGCAAATCCAAGTGGCGTTCAAGGTCCTTGCCCTAATGGTTGGCACATACCAAGTAAAGCAGAGTGGAAAGTATTGGATACATTCGTGGCTTCACAATTGCCTGATGTAAAGGGGAATGGCCAATATATTGATTTAGGTATGCCTGAACTGTTTCCGCCATATTGGGAATTTGATGAGAATTGTAAGAATGTTTGGGCTGCATTGGCAGGAAAAGAGGGATGGGAACCTTCAAGTGAGGTCTCGTCGTGGCCGGATATGGAAAAAGGACCTCAAGACCAATTTGGACTTAATATTATACCTGCTGGGCAGTGTTGGCAAACCGGATCTTTTGGCTTCTCTAAAAGTAGTACTAATTTTTGGACTACAGAGATGCAAGAAAATGGTGGAGGTTCAATAGCTTTGACTAATCTTAGTTATAATATTGATTATTCTAAATATGGAACTGATGTAAGACGTGGCTATTCCATCCGTTGCGTCAGAGACAAACAATAACTATAATATCTCAAATGCAAGTTTGTGAAAACCGGTATTTGAGCCATTAATTCTCTCTAACAAGTACAAAGACCGCTCCCGAACGTTTTTGGGTAGCGGTCTTTTTTGTATGTTATCTCCGTTCTATTCGCAAATGCTATTGTCGAGATAATCAAAGATAAGAATGGGGGAGTAAGACTATTTGACACACCTCCTTTGGTGATTCGTCTGGACCTCACTCATGTCTTTTAATCCTCTGATATTTTCAACGAACTGGTTTCCTTGCAAGAGAATGGTATGATTAAAGTCATAACAGGAATGCGCAGATGCTTGAACATTTTTTGCCCATGGTTATTCATTTAAGTTTGGCGACTTCAAAATAACCACAAAGGGCTGACTCCTGTGCAATAGGTGCCAGCCCTAATTGCGTCTGCGCTTAAAAAGTTTTATCGGACAGCAATAAAAAACAATAATCATTATTCTGCTGCAATCCGTGCATCCACCATCGTAATTTTGAGAAAAGCTCCGTTATCCTACCATTTTTCAACCGCAGATGAAACGGATGACACGTTTTTTTAATTAATGCGGATTTATTTCCCTGTTCCCTGTTCTCAATTCTTCATTCTTCATTCTCAATTCTTCATTTAGCAAGCGTTCGCCCTACAGTTTTCTTATATAAATATCAAAGGTTTGTCATATGTTCACTATTGTGGTTCGAAGTGTTCACTGTTGTAGACACTTTTGTTTACAGATGTGGATATTTCGAACCACTGCTGTGGACACTTGATGAAAGTAAAGGAATCACATAAACTACCTTAAGGAAGAAAGAATGAAAACTTAAGGGGAAACGGATGAATCTTTAGGAGAAAACGGACGAATCTTTAGAAGAAGACGAATGAATCCTTAGGAGTGACAGCAAAACTTTGCTGTCACACTTGCTACCATACTTGCTATCACTCATAAATCATTGACATACAAAATAATGCGTCAAACAGTGAGGGCGTGAGGGCAAAATCGCGTAAACTTCATAGAAGAGAGAACCACAGCAATAAACACCTTTTATCCAAGAACAAAGCTGTTATCTCATTGTTTTTGTGTACATTTGTCCTCGCGACATTAAAAAGATACAACGATATGGGAAGTGAAGGATTACAGGAACGTTACATCAACCCCTACACCGACTTCGGCTTCAAGAAGCTGTTCGGGACAGAACTGAACAAGGAACTGCTCATCAGCTTCCTCAACGCCCTGCTGCAAGGCGAGCAGACGGTGAAAGACGTGACCTACCTGAATACAGAGCATTTGGGAACACAGGAAATAGACCGGAGAGCCGTGTTCGACGTCTACTGCGAAGGAGAAAACGGAGAGAAGTTCCTGGTGGAGATGCAACGGGGAGAACAGCAGTTCTTCAAAGACAGGAGCCTGTTCTATACCACCTTCCCCATCAGGGAGCAGGCATCCAAAGGCAAAGGATGGGACTATGAGCTGAAATCGGTCTACACAGTAGGCATTCTCAACTTCACCTTCGACAACAGCAGCGACGAATACTACCACCACGAAGTGAAACTGGTGGATATCCGGACCAAGGAAGTGTTCTACGACAAGCTGACGCTGATTTACCTGGAAATGCCAAAGTTCAACAAAGAAGAGAAGGAACTTGAAACCATGTTCGACAAATGGATGTTCGTGCTGCGCAACTTAGGAAACCTGATGGAGCGACCCGTAGCCCTGCAGGAACGGGTTTTCAGCAGGCTGTTCGAAGCCGCCGAAATCGCACGCTTCAACAGGAAAGAGCTGGTGGAGTACGAGGACAGCCTGAAAGTCTACAGAGACTGGTACAGCGTCATGAAAACGACACTGAACAAAGGACGGGAAGAAGGAAGAGCTGAAGGGAGAATTGAAGAAAAAATCGCGATTGCCCGTCAAATGAAAGCCAACAGCCTTCCGGCAGAGGTGATAGCCCAATGCACCGGACTATCCTTGGAAGAAATCAACGAACTGCGGTCGTAATTTTTAGCACTGAAATCCATAAAGTAATAATTGACAGAGATTGTGCCACACCCTTGATGTACACTTCGTAATGCAGGTGCGAACCCGTACTCTTTCCCGTGCTCCGTGTCCACTTGGACAGTATCGTCCATCGGCAACTCCAACTTCATGAAGTCGTTGAGGAGAAAACAAACTTTACCAAACACATATTATCATCCTCTTTCATATCCGATATTTTAGCATACTCATTTTCATCCAAGAGTTCCTTATAGAACGAAACCTCTTCGTAAGGAAGAACGGATATCAAATAATCTTCTGCCAAGAACAGAGTCCGAACAGAAATACCTTCTTTCATTTTCTCAAAAACAAAGGAACGGCCCGTCTGCTTTTCGTAGAAGACATTCTTGAATGGACGGTGCATTCCGAACCCGCTACGCAACGCCACATAATAAAAACGGCTGTTTTGTGCATGACATTCCATGCTGTAAGGTAAGATTCCATCTTTCAAATCTTGCAACAGCTTCCGGTTTCTCTCTCCAATGTCTTCAATGGCAGCATAGTCCGACAACAGTTTCTCATCAATTCCGTCAATACCAAAATCCCAAGAATACTCACGCACCAAAGAGTCCGACTCAAACCGATAGACCCGAGATTGATAGGCAGAACCGAAATAAACATTCTCATTATAAGAATAGAAAGGATGCATGAGTCCCATATCCAAAATCCGGTCATTGTTCCAACAACTGTTCACAGAAGTATGGCTGTGGCGGTCTATAATAGTAATCCCATCGTCTTCCGTATCAACACACGACCACAACGCCCAGCTTTGTCCGTTATCCAGCAATGCCGCCGAATAATAGTTAGGTTTTGCCGGAAGAGTAATCTTGTCCCTGTAATTCCCGTCCCAATCATATTCCAACAAGAAACCATACTGACTGAGCAAAGTTATCCGCCCCTCTTTTTCGTCTATCATGAAATCAGACAACAACCGGAACTCACCCGGTCCATTCCCCTTTCTGCCTACTTCTCTCACAAATCTTCCCGACCTATCAAACAGATAAAGAGCTGGTTTCAAATTATCAAAAACAAAATATCCATCTTTACAAGGCACCACCTTCTCTACATTCATCAACAAACAACTGTCCATTGTTTCCAAGGGGATTACTTGTATAGATGAAAACAATTCATCTACAGAAAGCGACATACCGCTATTCAGTCCTGTCACTTGCAACTTGATTTCCTCATTCGCTTTTTGTTGCACCGAACAAGAATATGACAAAGAAAGAAGGATTAAAACAAATAACAATTTCTTCATGTTTGACTATTTATAGATTCGTCACTATGCGCATACTCACGGAAGAACACTGTCCAGCTGTACCGTCTCCGCTTTCAAGTCCAAGACTTCCTGAAAATCCTCGCACACAACTGTTGTCGCGTCCGTATACACTTTCTTTTCCTGCGAGCATGATACCAACAAAACGCCCAGCAGTACCATACATTTTACTTGCCAATAGATTTTCATAATATATTTATTTTATAAAACAGACCAACAATCTATGTTACACGTCTCCTTGCTGAAATACACGTCCACCTTCACCACCGCATCGGCACGACCGCGGGTACTACGGACTTCCGTCTCCACAAACTGCCCCATCAGGGCAAAGACCACGTAAAAAATAGCCTGATAGTAAAAAAACGCATCGAAAAGAGGGAGACGGAGAGGAAAGGAAGAACCCGTACGGATAAAAAAAGGGAAGTCTCACGACTTCCACAATTCTTCTAACCTTAAATCTAAATCTCTATGAAAAAAACGTGCTGCAAATATAAGGCTTTATCACACACGCTGTTATTAATAAAATATATAAAGAGATAGAAAATATTTAAGATTTATTAAACGACACACCGGAGGCAAAGCGCGGGATACAGAAATGGCAGTAATCAGCCTATAATCCGCAATCCTTCAGCAACCGGGCATAGATGGGATTCTGCTCCAGCAGGTGGGGAACGCCGATGATGAACATCTGCTTGCGCGCCCGGGTCAGGGCGACGTTCAGCTTGCGGTCTATCTGCACCCCGTCCTCTTCCGTCAGGTTGGCAAGGAAGCGCAACTGCCGGGAGTTGTTCACGCAGAAAGAGTAGATGATGACATCGCGCTCGCTTCCTTGGAAACGCTCTACCGTGTCTGTCAGGATGTCATTCAGGGGGGCGATTCCCAAAGCGGCTATCTCCCGCTTTATCAAGGCTATCTGGCTGCGGTAGGGCGTTATCACCCCCAACGTGGAGGCGGCATCGAAACCTCCCCCGGCAAGGGTGTACTGCCGGTAGATGGCGGCGGCCAGCCCGGCTACAATCTTTGCCTCCGAGCGGTTCGTCTTTGCCGACTGCAGGGGCGGCTCGGGAAGGGAAGGGAGGAAAGCGACACGGCGCGTCAGCAAGGCGGCATACCGGTCGGCAGAGAGTGCCGGAGAGAGCGTAAGGGTGCCCGTCTGATGCGCCAGCCCGACCGGGCGCAGCAATCCGCCGTAAAAGGCGCGGTTCGGGAAGGCGGCGACTTCCACATTCATGCGTCCCTGGCGGCAGAGCATATCGTAGGGTGCGGCGACTGCCCACTGCCGCCCGACAGCATTCCGGTAGAGACGCTCGAAAAGGGAATCTTTCAGGTTGCACAGACCGATGGCGCGCAAGCCCTCGTCCGCCACTTCCGACTGTTCCGGCGACTGGAGCACTACCGCCGGAAGCTGCTTGTGATCGCCTATCAGGATAAACTTACCGATGGCGTCTCCGCCGGTGACGCCGCGCATACAAAGCAGTCCCAGCAACTGCGGCTCCAGTATCTGAGTCGCCTCGTCTACCAGCGCCACATCGAAAGTCTTCAGGCGGAACAGTTCGGTCTTGGCGGAGAGTGTGGCGACCGTCCCCACAAAGATGCGGCAACGCGCCATACGTTCCTGCACCTCGCGGCGTGTGGCACAAGATGCCAGTACGTTCTCTATCAGGTGCGGGCGATAGGCGGCATCGCAGGCAAGCTCGCTGCCGATGCGTATGAAATCCACCGCCGGTGTAATGGCTGCCAGCATCTTGCATATCTCGTCCACAGCACGGTTGGTGTACGAAAGCAGCAGTATCTCCTTGCCTTCCCGGTAGAAGGTCTCGACCATGCGGCGCAGGGCGCGTGAGGTCTTGCCGGTACCCGGCGGGCCTATCAGCAGAAAATAGTCGCAGGCAGCCTGCGCCTTCAGGGTGATGCGCGCAAAGTCATCAGTCGCCGCCGCGATGACATCGCGATAGGCGGCGTCGAACTCCGGTTCGCGCTGACCCAGCAGCAAGTCACGGCGTTCTTTCGTGGCGGACAGGAAAGCCGACAAGCCGCCATACATACTGCGGAAAGAGGTATCCATATAGTCGTGCTCTATCGCATAGCGGCTTTCCGAAGGCAGCACCCGCGTGTTCTGCTGCGCCGCACGCAGCCTGACGCGGATATCGGCATCGGAAATCGCCTCGATGTTCCCCTTGAAGACCATCTTGTTGGTGACATTGTCCGTGTCGGCATTCCGTTCGTAGAGCACGACAGCATCCCCCTGACGGAAATTAGGCAGGGCGTCCGCCTCACCTTGACGGCGTTCCAGCACCAGACAGGGCTTATGGAGATCTGCCGCATGATTCTGCCGTATCTGCAAATCGTACAGAATCTCTCCGTTCTCCCGCTTCTCTTCCAGCGTGGCAAGCCACAGGGCCGCCGCTCCGGCACGCCCTTCGTACTCCACATCGCCGGATTTCGAGGTATACAGTTCTTTGGTGATGAAATTGTACAACGCATAGAAATACGACTGTTCCAACGGCGAGAGTGCACGAATCTTCTGCAACACCCCGTCAATGGAAGGAAACAAGTAGCGTTTCCACAACACGTTATCGAGCTTCCGTTCGTTCAGTTCTTCCGGTTTGATGCGGCGGAAACATTCTGCCGTATAGTGCGGGCTGTTGCGCAACTGGATGCCGTATTCGTTTGCCACGATGCGGTTGCGGACGTCCATCACCCGGCGTAGCATCGCCCACGAAGAACGCGCCGGATAGAGCAACGGATAGCGTGTGTAGAGCAGGTAGGACTTCACCCGGCGATGGTCTTGCCCCATGGCATACTCCAGCACCGCCTGATAGAGCAGCATCTGCACCTTGTTGTTCTCCTTGGGTTCTATCTTACCCCGGATGGCATACTCGTCCGCCTTGCCCGACTTCATCTCGATGAACGACGACATATCGCGCTGCATATAGTCCAAACGTCCTTGCAGCCCCAGTGCCTCGCAGATGTAGGAGGGTTCCAGGACGGCGTCCGTCTTGTCCAGTTCGTAGCCCGAGGCGCGGAAAGTCTCCGTCACCGTCTGCCGGATATTCTCGAAATGCCGTTTGCAATCGGCGAAAAATGCGCGCTCCTTCTCTCGGTCGCGCAGGTCGGCACAGGCCGCCAGTTCGATGGGGTACGAGCGGAACGCCTTCTTCATGCACGCCAGGTAGTCGGGTTCGCCTTCCGCGTGAATCCATTCGTCCAGGAAGAGGTTGGCGATATTACCCAGCAGCAGCGGGCGGGTGTTGTCGGGCGTCTGCAGCCTTGCCAGCATATAGTTGGCCGGATGGTGGCCGTACTCCTTGAAGCACTCTGCCAGCGAACTGATGTCGAGCAGGTAGTCGGGTTCCAGAATGATGAAAGAGGGTGTCAACACGCCCGCATCGTCAATTGCCACATCCAGCAGGTTGACCTGTGCGTTCCGCCACAGCGACTTGCAGGTTTCGGCAAACTCCTCATTGACTTGCGGCACATTGTAGCGCACCCGCAGCGGTTCGTCCGCCACGGTGTCAGTCGGCTGTACATACAGGTAATCGTCATCAGTATACTGGAAACAGGCACGGATACGCCGCACGCGCTCCTTGGCCATCGGCGCCACGATGTAAGTGGCGTCCGTCTGCGGAAGCAGCCGGTAGAGTCCGGTCGGGATGTCTTCGCCCGACAGGCGTTTTACGAAGAAAGAGAGGGTCTTGACATCGCGCAACAGTTGTTCCCGTGAAGGTACCGCCTGGCGGTTGAGGACAGCGTTGGCAGTGAGCCGGAACGTGTGCAGGCGATTCTGCTCCGCAACGGTCAGCCTAAGCTTGGAAGAGACAAGGTTGATGCGGGCGGAGAGGTCGGTCATTTGCAGGCTACCGTCTGCCATCTGCGTACGGCACAGATGCTCGAGCAGTTCCCGCAACTGGCGGTAGACGGCTCTGAGAGAGGGTTCTTCCGCGCCACAGGCTTCCTGCAACAACTGGAAATATTCCCTCACTTCGGTCTTCATCACTCTTCCGTCTTTGCCGCTTTCACGTGCTTCACCAGGCTTCATTCCCTTTCCGCCTCCCACGCTCCTTCAGCCTCACCGCTCTTCTTGTCTTTAATCATCAGGATGCTCATCTCGTAAAGAAGATAAAGCGGAACGGCAACGACAGTGAGCGTAAACGGGTCGCCCGTAGGGGTTATGATGGCAGCCACTATCACGATGACGACCACCGCATGGCGGCGATACTTGCGCAAGAACGTCTTATGCACCAGTCCCAGCAGCGAAAGCAGCCACGTCACCAGCGGAAGCTCGAAGGCAAGCCCCATGCAGAGCACCAGCATCATAAAGTTGTCGATGTACGAATTGAGTGAAATCTGGTTCTCTATCGCCGCACTGAGCTGGTAGGTGGAGAGGAAACGCAACGTCAGCGGATAGACCATGAAGTAGCCCAGCAGCACGCCGACAAAAAACATCACCGTGCCCAGGCAGAGTGCCTTCTGCACCCCCTTGCGTTCGTTGGGATAGAGCGCGGGACTGATGAAGCGCCACACCTCGAAAAACAGGTAGGGTGCCGCCGTCACCACCGACATCCAGAAGGCCGTGGATATATGGATGAAAAACGGTGCGGCAAGGTTGATATTTATCAGTTTTATCCGGAACTCCTGCGTGAAGAACTCGTCGTGCAGGTTGAACCGTGCGCCGATATAGCGCAGCAAGTCATAGAAGACGAAATCATTATGGCAAGGAGCCAGCACCACATTGTCAAACAGATAGGGCATGGCGATGAAATAGCCCACGGCCAGCACAAACCATACGCCAAAAATGCGGAACAGCGCCCAACGCAACTCGTCCAGATGTTCCCAAAAGGTCAATTCCTTATCTGCCATGATGTATAAACAGCGGTAGGACCTTACTTATCCGCAGGCTTGTCCACCTCTTCCTTTGCTTTATTGATTTCTTCTTTAGCCTCGTTCACACCCTCCTTGAAGCTCTTTACGCCTTTGCCCAAGCCACGCATCAGTTCAGGGATTTTCTTACCGCCAAACAACAGCAGGATAACCAACAAGATGATAATCCACTCGGAACCACTGGGAAGAAAACCCAACAAAAGTAAGTTTGTCATAACTGTATCAAATTAAATTCGATTGCAAAGATAAGAAGATTTATGATTTATGATTTATGATTTATTCGGCTAAGGCTGTACTGCTTTGTCTATTAAAGGGAGTTATCGGGAGTTAGAGGGAGTTATCACTTCGCTACGCTCCGTTAGGAGTTATCGGCCGATACTACTGCCTTATATAAACAAACCTATTGGGTTCTAACCCTCTTAACTTCTTCTAAATGAGAAACTGTGATATAAAGCAGAGTATCGGCCGATAACTCCTAACGGAGCGTAGCGAAGTGATAACTCCTGACAACTCCTTCTACCCCCTAACCCTGAAACCGTCTCAGTCCAAATAGTACACTCGCTTCACACGGGTCGAGACGCTGGTCAGCACTTCGTACGGGATTGTTCCGAGCGCATCGGAAAGGACGGTGATGGGAAGATGGTCTCCGAAGATTTCAACGCTGTCGCCCTCCTTGCAGTCGATGTCTGTGACGTCAATCATGCAGACATCCATGCAGATATTGCCCACGTAGGGAGCGCGCTGCCCGTTCACCAGGCAATAGGCGTGCCCGTTACCCAAATGGCGGTTCAGTCCGTCGGCATAGCCGATGGGGATGGCGGCAATGCGCGAGGGACGCGTCAGATGTCCCTTGCGGCTATACCCCACCGTATCTTCCTCAGGCACATCGCGTATCTGCAGGATGGTGGTCTTCAGCGTACTGACATTATGCATGATGGAATTGTCTATCGGGCTGACACCATACAAACCGATGCCCAGCCGCACCATGTCGAACTGCGCCCCCGGGAAACGCTCAATGCCCGCCGAGTTGCAGATATGGCGGAGTATCTTATGCGGGAACGCCTCCTGCAACTGCACGGATGCCTTTTCAAAACTCTCTATCTGTCTGCGCGTGAAGGCATCGAACTCACGCGCATCGCTTCCCACGAGGTGCGAAAACACCGAACGGGGAATAACCGCATTCTGTCCCTTCAGCCGCTCTATGAGCCGGGGCATATCTTCCGGAGCGAATCCCAGCCGGTGCATACCGGTGTCCAGTTTCACATGGATAGGGAAATTGGTGATGCCTTCCTTCTCGGCCTCCTTCACCAGCGCATCCAGCAGGTGGAAGCTGTAGACTTCCGGCTCCAGCTTATAGTCGAACATCGTCTTGAACGCCGTCATCTCCGGATTCATGATGATGATGCTTGCCGTGATGCCCGCCTTGCGCAAGTCCGAGCCTTCATCGGCGACGGCAACGGCAAGATAGTCCACGTGATGCTCCTGCAAGGTCTTGGCAATCTCATACGAACCGGCACCGTAGGCGGAAGCCTTCACCATGCACACCATCTTCGTGTCGGGCTTCAGCTTGCTGCGATAATGGTTCAGGTTGGCAATCATCGCGCCGAGGTTCACCTCCAATATCGTCTCGTGCACCTTCTTCTCCAAGATTTCCGTCAACGCATCGAAACCGAACTTGCGCGCGCCCTTTATCAGGATTATCTCATTCTCCAACCGGAGCTCGCCCTTGCCAATGGCTTCCATCAGCGCTGCCGTGTCGGGATAGAAAGCCAGTTCGAGGTTCGCCCACACGTCGCAAGAAGCTATCTCGTGCCCCACGCCGATGACGCGTTCTATCCCCCGGCTGTGTACCAGTTGCGCCACCTGTCGGTAGAGCATCGGCGTGTTCTGTCCCGTCTCCAATATGTCCGAAAGAATCAATGTCCGCTTCAGCCCCTTGCTCTGCGAACGGCGGTACAGGAAATCGAGCGCGATGTCCAGCGAACCGAGATCCGAATTGTAACTGTCGTTTATCAGCAGGCAGCCGTTCTTGCCCTCTTTCACCTCCAGGCGCATCGCTACCGGTTCCAGTTTTGCCATACGCTCCGTTATCCGCTCGGCAGGGAGCATCAGATACAGGCAGGCAGCCAGGCAGTTCAACGAGTTCTCGATGGAGGCATCGTCGATGAACGGCAGCGTAAACGTATTGTCCATATCCAGGTAGCGATAGGAGATGACGGTAGCATCCTCGTGCTTCTCCACCTTACTTATATACAACGGGCGCTCCATGTCTTTCCTGCTCCAAGCTATCTCACGGGCGGCAAACATGGATTTTGCCACACAACTGCTGATGAACTCGTCGTCGCCGTTATAAATCACCACGTCGCAATCCTTGAAGAGCGTCAGCTTCTCCATGCACTTCTCCTGCAAAGAGAAGAAATTCTCCTGATGCGCGCCGCCGATGTTCGTCAAGATACCGATGGTGGGCTTGATGATGTTCTGCAAGGCACGCATCTCGCCCGGCTCCGAGATGCCCGCCTCCAGGATGGCAAGCTCCGTCTGCCCGTCCATCTGCCACACGGACAAGGGCACACCTATCTGCGAGTTGTAGCTGCGGGGCGAGCGGGTGATGACACGTTCGGGACTCAGCAGCTGGTGCAGCCACTCTTTCACGACCGTCTTCCCGTTGCTGCCCGTGATGCCGACAACAGGCACCTGGAAACGGTCACGGTGCTGTTCGGCCAGCTTCTGCAACGCCTTCAGCGGGTTCGGGACAACCAGCAGGTTGGACATCGGCAGCACCGCATCAAGCCCCGCCTCCTTCACTCCGTCTTCGCTGACGACAAAATTGCGGACACCGCGCGTATACAACTCCCGGATGTAACGGGCACCGCTGTTCCGCTTGGTGGCCAAGGCAAAAAACAATGTTTCTTCGGGGAAACTCAAGGAACGGCTGTCTGTAAGCAGCCAGTCGATAGTGGCGGGCGAATCCCCCATCCGCCGCGCACCGATGATTTCGGCTATCTCTTCAATCGTATATGACATAATTCTCTCTCCTTTTCGAAGTCTAAGTACGGGTATTTTCCGTTAAGTCGTTCTATTTTTAACACAATTTGTCCTAAAAAACGCTTATACTCTTCAGAGTCCGGACGGAAAGGCTTATGAGCCAGCGCCCTACGGATATCCTCATTTTCCGCTATAATCTGCCGCGTCTCGTCCGAGAAGCAGGCAGAAGCAAAACGCTCCCACACGTATTGCACCGCCACATCGGAAGGATGCACCATGTCTTCGGCATAGAAACGGTAGTCGCGCAATTCGTCCAGCACCAGCTCGTAGGCGGGGAAATAGAACACATTGTCCGGGAAAGCGGCCTGCAAGCGGTCTGCGGCAAGCAGCAGCGTGGCTTTGCTGAGCTGGTTGGCGTGCATACCGTCGCGCACGTGGCGGATGGGACTGACGGTGAGCATCACGTTCAGCCCGGCGTTCCGCGCCAACAGTCCGGACAACAGCGAGGTATAGTCCGACACGATTTCGTCGACCGTCAGCCGCCTGCGGGTAAAGTCCCGCTCGGGCAGCTTGTGGCAGTTGCCCACGATGCGCCCCGTCTGCTTCTGCTCGTACACCCAGGAGGTGCCGAAAGTCAGCAGCAGGCATCCCAGGCGGGAAAACTGTTCGTGCGCACAGGCAATCCGTCCGTTTATCCTCTCCAGCGCCTCGTCCGCCGACGGCGACGAGAAATCGCCGTGGTGCATGGGGCTGTGCCAGCAGCTGCGGAAGAAGAAGAGGTCTGCCGCGCCGTACACCTTTCCCTGCACAATCTCACGCAAGGCGGCGGAGATGGAGAGCGGGTTGTAGAGCACCCCGTAAGGATTGACATCGCAAGGGAACTTGGCATCGGCAAGCCGTGCGCCTATGTGGGAAGCGAAGCAGGAGCCGAGCAGCAACAGATGGTCCGTATGCCGCAACCGGGGCAAGCGGGCAGGAAGTTCGACAGGGGTAATGAGGTTCATACACAAACGTTATTCAATGTCGCTGCAAACATATGGAAAAATCCGCGATTTTCCGTGCCTGCCCTCTAAAAAAACGGGCAGGGCGCCTGCTGCTTTTTCATTTTACGGAGGGCATCCGCCACTGCTTCTCTACAAATCTACAAGTCCCGACAAACAAATCCCACCGCTATGACAAACTATTTTTTTCTTGCCTAAAAACTTTTCGTCCGACAGCTGTCGGACGAAAGGGAACGGCTGTCGGACGAAAAGTTTTTAGGCAAGAAAAAAATAGTTTCATTAGGAGAGCATCTTAAGAGACCGCCTTGATTTTATTACCGTTTCCTTGCAAGAGGATTGCATCCCCATGGAGATTCTATAAAAAATAAAAAACACATAAAAGATATAGCCATCCGTTTTCTTTTACTATTTTTGCATTTTGTAATCTTCAGTACAGCGATGAAAACAGAAGTGACAACATACAACTTGCTCGATTCCATATCCTATCCGGAAGATCTGCGCAAGCTACGCGTAGAGCAACTTCCGGAGGTTTGCAAGGAGCTAAGGCAAGACATCATACAAGAACTTTCGCGCAATCCGGGACACTTTGCAGCAAGTTTGGGTACGGTGGAACTGACCGTCGCACTGCATTACGTCTACAATACACCCTACGACCGCATCGTGTGGGACGTCGGGCATCAGGCCTACGGACACAAAATGCTGACCGGACGCCGCGAAGCTTTCTGCACCAACCGGAAGTTCAAAGGCATACGCCCCTTCCCCACCCCTGCGGAAAGCGATTACGACACCTTCGCCTGCGGACACGCCTCCAACTCCATCTCGGCAGCGCTGGGAATGGCCGTCGCCGCAGCCAGAAAAGGAGAGAAAGACCGCCACGTCGTAGCCGTCATCGGCGACGGAAGCATGAGTGGCGGACTCGCCTTCGAAGGGCTGAACAATGCCTCGTCCACCGCCAACAACCTGCTGATTATCCTCAACGACAACGACATGGCGATAGACCGCAGCGTGGGCGGCATGAAGCAATACCTGTTCAACCTGACGACCTCCAACCGCTACAACCAACTGCGCTTCAAGGCGTCGAAGATGCTCTTCAAGATGGGCGTGCTGAACGAAGACCGCCGCAAGGCGCTCATCCGCTTCGCCAACAGCCTGAAATCGATGGCGGCACAACAGCAGAACATCTTCGAGGGAATGAACATCCGCTACTTCGGTCCCATCAACGGGCACGACGTAAAGAACCTGGCACGCATCCTGCGGGATATAAAAGACCTGCAAGGGCCTAAAATACTCCACCTGCACACCGTGAAGGGCAAAGGCTTCGAACCGGCCGAAAAAGACCCGGGCGTATGGCACGCCCCGGGCAGGTTCGACCCCGAAACCGGCGAACGCATCACTGCCGACAACAGCGACCTGCCCCCGCTCTACCAGACCGTATTCGGCGAGACGCTGGTGGAACTGGCTGAGAAGAACCCCAAAATCGTAGGAGTGACCCCCGCCATGCCCACCGGATGCTCCATGAACCTGCTGATGAAAGCCATGCCCGACCGTGCCTTCGACGTAGGCATCGCCGAAGGGCACGCCGCCACCTTCTCAGGCGGCATGGCGAAAGAGGGGCTGCAACCCTTCTGCAACATCTACTCGTCGTTCATGCAGCGCGCCTACGACAACGTAATACACGACATCGCCCTCCTGCGACTGCCCGTCGTGCTCTGCCTGGACCGAGCCGGACTGGTGGGCGAAGACGGACCTACGCATCACGGCGTGTACGACCTTGCCTACTTCCGCCCCATCCCGAACCTGACCCTATCCTCGCCGATGGACGAACACGAGCTGCGCCGCCTGATGTATACGGCACAGCTGCCCGACAAAGGCCCGTTCGTCATCCGCTATCCGCGCGGACGCGGCGTGCTGACAGACTGGCGATGTCCGCTGGAAGAAATCCCCGTGGGCAAAGGGCGCAAGCTGAAAGACGGCAAAGACCTTGCCGTCATCACCCTCGGCCCGATAGGAAACCTCGCCGCACGCGCCATCAGGCGGGCGGAAGCGGAGAAAGGGCTTTCCATCGCCCACTACGACCTGCGTTTCCTCAAGCCGCTGGACGAAGAGCTGCTGCACGAAGCGGGACGCAACTTCCGGCGTATCCTTACCATAGAGGATGGCGTCCTGAAAGGCGGCATGGGAAGTGCCGTGCTGGAGTTCATGGCAGACAACAACTACACCCTGCATATACAACGCATCGGCGTACCCGATGCCTTTATAGAGCATGGCACGGTGCAGGAACTGTACCGGCTGTGCGGAATGGATGAAGAAGGAATTTATCAATCAATTTTGAATTATGAATTTTGAATTTTGAATTACGAATTGGCTGCGCTTGTTCCGCAGGGCAATTCAAAATTCAAAATTCAAAATTTAAAATTAAAATAATCGTGAAGATAATCATTGCCGGTGCCGGCGCAGTAGGCACACACTTAGCCAAACTCTTGTCCAGCGAGAAGCAGGACATCATATTAATGGACGACAACGAAGAGAGACTGAGCACACTTAGCTCCAACTTCGACCTGATGACCGTCACCGCCTCCCCCACTTCCATCAAAGGATTGGAAGAAGCCGGTGTAGGAGAAGCCAACCTCTTCATTGCCGTAACCCCCGATGAAAGCCGCAACATCACCGCCTGTATGCTCGCCACCAACCTCGGTGCGGTGAAGACCGTAGGGCGCATCGACAACTACGAATACTTGCTGCCCAAGAACAAAGAATTTTTCCAGCAACTGGGCGTCGACTCGCTTATCTACCCGGAAATGCTCGCAGCAAAAGAGATTGTGTCTTCCATCCGCATGAGCTGGGTGCGCCAATGGTGGGAATTTTGCGGCGGGGCACTGATTCTGATAGGTGCCAAGATGCGTGAGAAGGCGGAAATCCTGAACATTCCCCTGCATCAGCTGGGCGGACCGGAGTTGCCCTACCACGTAGTGGCCATCAAACGCGGAAGCGAGACGCTGATTCCGCGTGGCGACGACGTGATAAAGCTGCACGATATCGTCTACTTCACGACCACCCGCAAGTTTGTCCCGTACATCCGCAAGATAGCCGGCAAGGAAGACTATGCCGACGTGCGCAATGTAATGATTATGGGCGGAAGCCGCATCGCAGTACGCACGGCGCAATATGTCCCCGACTATATGCAGGTGAAGATTGTGGACAACGACCTGAACCGCTGCAACCGCCTGACCGAGCTGCTGGACGACAAGACCATGATTATCAACGGAGACGGGCGCGACATGGACCTGCTCGTAGAGGAAGGGCTGAAGAATACCGAGGCCTTTGTCGCCCTGACCGGCAACTCGGAGACAAACATCCTCGCCTGCCTGGCGGCAAAGCGCATGGGCGTGAGCAAGACCGTGGCGGAAGTGGAGAACATCGATTACATAGGTATGGCAGAAAGCCTTGACATCGGAACGGTCATCAACAAAAAGATGATTGCCGCCAGCCACATCTACCAAATGATGCTGGACGCCGATGTCAGCAACGTGAAGTGCCTGACCTTTGCCAACGCCGATGTGGCGGAATTTACCGTCAAGCCCGGCTCGAAGATAACCAAACACCCGGTAAAAGACCTCGGACTGCCCAAAGGAACAACCATCGGCGGACTGATACGCAACGGCGAAGGCGTGGTGGTGATGGGTAATACGCAAATACAGCCCGGCGACCACGTAGTGGTGTTCTGCCTGAACATGATGATTAAGAAAATTGAACGATACTTTAATTAATTTTGAATTGTGAATTTTGAATTATGAATTGGCTGCGCTTAAGTCTGCAATTCATAATTCAAAATTCATAATTCAAAATTCAAAATTCAAACAACCGTGATTAACTTTAAGACAATCATACGGATTATCGGCCTGTTGCTGCTGTTGGAAACAGCCATGTTGCTGGTGTGTTCGGCAATATCGTACTACTACAACGATGAAGACCTGCTTGATTTCTGGACATCGGCAGGCATCACGGCTGGAGCCGGCCTGTTCATGGCCCTCGTCGGAAAAGGTAGCGACAAACAACTGAACCGCCGCGACGGCTACGTGTTGGTCAGCCTGGTCTGGGTAGTCTTCTCCATCTTCGGAATGCTGCCTTTCTACATCAGCGGATACGTCCCCGACATAGCGAACGCTTTCTTCGAGACCATGTCCGGTTTTACGAGCACGGGAGCTACGGTGCTGGACAATATAGAAGCGCTTCCCCATGGCTTGCTGTTCTGGCGCGCCATGACCCAATGGATTGGCGGTTTGGGAATCATCCTGTTCACGATTGCGGTGTTGCCCATCTTCGGAGTCAGCGGCCTGCAGGTGTTCGCAGCCGAAGCCAGCGGTCCCACACACGACAAGGTACATCCGCGCATCGGCATCACGGCCAAATGGATCTGGAGCATCTACACCGGGCTCACGCTCATCCTCGTAGCCCTGCTGATGCTGGGCGGCATGAACTGGTTCGACAGCGTATGCCACGCCCTCACCACCACCAGTACCGGAGGCTTTTCGACCAAACAGGCCAGCATAGCCTACTACAATTCGCCCTATATAGAATATGTAATCTCCATCTTCATGTTCGTTTCCGGCATCAACTTCACGTTGCTGTTGCTCTTCGTCAACCGGAAATTCAAGAAAGCCATCGCCAATGCCGAGCTGAAATGGTATTTCTGGTCGGTAGTCGGTTTCACCACCGTAATTGCCGGTATACTCTATTATACCAGCCCGATGGGAGTGGAAGAAGCCTTCCGCAAATCATTGTTCCAAGTTATCTCCCTGCACACCTCTACCGGCTTTGCCACGGACGACTATATGCTGTGGCCCCCCATGGTCTGGGGATTGCTGACCGTCGTAATGATAACGGGAGCTTGTGCAGGCAGCACGAGCGGCGGCCTGAAATGTATCCGGGTGGTCATCCTCGCCAAAGTATCGCGCAATGAGTTCAAACACATTCTCCACCCCAATGCCGTGTTGCCGGTACGCATCAACAAACAAGTGATACCACCTTCCATCGTATCCACCGTATTGGCTTTTTTCTTCTTATACTTCATTATCAGCATCGCCTGCATATTGATAATGATGGAAATGGGAGTAGGAGCCGAAGAGTCAATCGGCTGCGTCGTATCCAGCATCAGCAACATGGGTCCCGGACTGGGAGATACAGGCCCGGCATATTCATGGAACGCGCTGCCCGATGCCGCCAAATGGCTCTCGTCATTCCTCATGCTGCTGGGACGTCTGGAACTGTTCACCGTCCTGCTTTTATTCACTCCGGAATTCTGGAAAAGGAGCTGACTTAGGATAAAAAGTGTAAAAAAATTCGTTTTTTTGCCACATGGAGATAGCAAAATGAGAGATAGTTGTACTATCTTTGCGCCCTGAAAGAAGATATGGAGATATCTGAAGATATGGAGATATCTATAGTTTATATATCTAAAATCTTATCGGATTTATGAATTTTACTTTGTTAGTGACCGTCTTGTTGACGGCAATTGCTTTCGTGGGTATCGTCATTGCCCTGTCTAATGCGATAGCCCCCCGTTCGTACAATGCACAGAAGATGGAACCGTATGAGTGCGGCATTCCCACCCGCGGCAAGTCGTGGATGCAGTTCCGGGTAGGTTACTATCTGTTTGCCATCCTGTTTCTGATGTTTGAAGTGGAGACGGTGTTCCTGTTTCCGTGGGCAGTCATCACGCGCGAGCTCGGAGCAGCCGGACTTTTCAGTATTCTGTTTTTCCTTATCATATTAGTTTTGGGCCTTGCATACGCCTGGAGGAAAGGAGCCTTGGAATGGAAGTAACAAAGAAACCCAATATCAAATCGATTCCCTATGAGGAGTTTACAGACAACGAGACGTTGGAGAAACTGGTTCGGGAACTCAACGCAGGAGGTGCCAACGTGGCGCTCGGCGTACTGGACGATTTCGTCAACTGGGGGCGCAGCAACTCGCTGTGGCCGCTTACGTTTGCAACAAGCTGTTGCGGTATCGAATTTATGGCCCTTGGCGCAGCCCGTTACGACATGGCACGCTTCGGGTTCGAAGTAGCCCGCGCCAGTCCGCGCCAGGCGGATATGATTATGGTGTGCGGAACAATCACCAACAAGATGGCTCCGGTGCTGAAACGTCTGTACGACCAAATGGCAGATCCGAAGTACGTAGTAGCCGTAGGCGGATGCGCCGTCAGCGGAGGTCCGTTCAAGAAGTCTTATCACGTTGTCAACGGAGTGGACAAGATTCTTCCGGTAGACGTGTACATCCCGGGCTGTCCGCCCCGCCCCGAAGCATTCTATTACGGCATGATGCAGTTGCAACGTAAAGTGAAAATCGAGAAATACTTCGGCGGCGTGAACCGGAAAGAAGAGAAGAACCTGTAAGCCATTCATCACCATTTGAATTGAATATGGAAATAAGATATATAGCACCCGCAGCCTTGCACGACGAAATGTTGCGACTGCGGCAAGAAGAACAGATGGACTTCCTGGAATGCCTCACCGGCATGGACTGGGGCGAACCGGATGCCGGTAAAGATACGCCCGACACTCCGCACGGACTCGGCGTGGTCTACCAGCTGGAATCCACCGTCACAGGCAAACGGACTGCCATCCGCACCGCCACCCTCGACCGCGAACATCCCGAGCTGCCGTCTGTCTGCGACATCTGGAAAGCCGCCGACTTTCTGGAGCGTGAAGTGTTTGACTTCTACGGCGTGGTGTTCATCGGACATCCCGATATGCGGCGACTTTACCTGCGCAACGACTGGGTAGGCCATCCGATGCGCAAGGACGACGACCCGGAAGCACAGAACCCGCTGCGCATGGACAACGAAGAGACCGTCGACACCACCACCGAACTGGAGTTCAATCCGGACGGAACGGTGAAAAACAAAGAAGCGCAGCTCTTCGGCGACGACGAGTACGTGGTAAACATCGGTCCCCAACACCCCGCAACCCACGGCGTCATGCGCTTCCGCGTATCATTGGAAGGCGAAATCATCCAGAAAATCGATGCCAACTGCGGATACATCCACCGGGGCATCGAAAAGATGTGCGAAAGCCTGACATACCCGCAGACGTTGGCGCTGACCGACCGGCTGGACTACCTGGGCGCCCATCAGAACCGCCACGCCCTGTGTATGTGCATCGAAAAAGCCATGGGCATCGAGGTGAGCGAACGCGTGCAGTACATCCGTACCATCATGGACGAATTGCAACGCATCGACTCGCACCTGCTTTTCTACTCATGCCTGGCGATGGACCTCGGCGCGCTGACCGCCTTTTTCTACGGCTTCCGCGACCGCGAGAAGCTTCTGGACATCTTCGAGGAGACGTGCGGCGGACGGCTCATCATGAACTATAACACCATCGGCGGCGTGCAAGCCGATTTAGCTCCCAACTTCCAGAAAAAAGTCAAGGAGATAATTCCTTATCTTCGGAACATCCTGCACGAATACCACGACGTTTTCACGGGAAACATCATCGCGCAGCAGCGTCTGAAGGGAGTAGGCGTGCTTTCGCGCGAAGACGCCATCGCATTCGGTGCCACCGGCGGCACAGGACGTGCCAGCGGCTGGGCGTGCGACGTGCGCAAACGTATGCCCTACGGCGTATACGACAAGGTGGACTTCAAGGAGATTGTCCGCACCGAGGGCGATTCGTGGGCGCGCTACCTGATTCGTATGGACGAAATCATGGAAAGCCTCAGCATCATCGAACAGTTGATAGACAACATCCCCGAAGGCGCCTACCAGGAGAAGATGAAACCAATTATCCGCGTACCGGAAGGCACGTACTATGCCGCTGTCGAAGGAAGCCGCGGCGAGTTCGGCGTCTTCCTCGAGAGCCACGGCGACAAGACTCCCTACCGCCTGCACTTCCGCAGCACAGGGTTGCCGCTGGTATCCACCATCGACACGATTTGCCGCGGCGCAAAGATTGCCGACCTCATCGCCATCGGCGGAACGCTGGACTATGTGGTGCCGGATATCGACAGATAATTTTTTAATGTGCCAATGTGATTGAATGTGCCAATGTGAGGTAATGTGCTAATGTGCTAATTTCCATGCGGATGCAGGCACAGTGCAAAGGAGCGGTAGATTTAAAGATCAGCACCTTAATATCTTGCCCAATTAGCACATTGCCAAATTAAAATATTGTCACATGAAAGAATTAGCACATCGGCACATTGCCAAATTAGCACATTCAATCACATTAGCACATTAACACATTGCCACATTAGCACATTAACACATTGCCAAATTGGCACATTAACACATTAATACATTAGTACATTAAAAAAAGTATGTTTGACTTTAGTATAATAACCAATGGGATTCACCGGTTGCTGACCTCCGTTATGCCGGAAGGGCTGGCAGTGTTTCTCGAATGCGTGGCGATAGGCGTGTGCATCATCCTGATGTATGCCGTGCTTGCCATTATCCTAATCTACATGGAGCGCAAGATATGCGCCTTCTTCCAGTGCCGCCTCGGTCCGACGCGCGTAGGGAAATGGGGGTTGCTCCAAGTGCCCTGCGACGTCATCAAGATGTTGACGAAGGAAATCATCGACTTGCGGTTCTCCGACCGGCTGTTGTACAATCTGGCTCCGTTCATGGTCATCATCGCCTCGTTCTTCACCTTCGCCTGCCTGCCCGTCAGCAAGGGGCTGGAGGTACTGGACTTCAACGTAGGCGTATTCTTCCTGCTTGCCGCCTCGAGCATCGGCGTGGTAGGCATCCTGCTTGCCGGCTGGAGTTCCAACAACAAGTTCTCGCTCATCGGAGCCATGCGAAGCGGCGCACAGATTATCAGCTACGAACTCTCCTGTGGACTGAGCATCCTGACGATGGTTGTCCTGATGGGAACGATGCAGTTCTCCGAAATCGTGGCAGGGCAAGCCGACGGCTGGTTCATCTTCAAAGGACATATCCCGGCGGCGATAGCCTTCATCATCTACCTGATAGCCGGAAACGCGGAGACAAACCGCGGACCGTTCGACCTGCCCGAAGCGGAAAGCGAGCTGACCGCCGGTTACCACACGGAATATTCCGGCATGGGCTTCGGATTCTTCTATCTGGCGGAATTCCTGAACCTGTTCATCGTAGCCGGTGTTGCCGCCACGATATTCCTGGGCGGTTGGATGCCGTTGCACATCGCCGGACTGGACGGATTCAATGCGGCGATGGACTACATCCCGGGATTTGTCTGGTTCTTCGGCAAGGCGTTCTTCGTCGTATTCCTGCTAATGTGGATCAAATGGACGTTCCCCCGCCTGCGCATCGACCAGATATTGAACCTCGAATGGAAATACTTGGTTCCCATCAGCATGGTGAACCTGATATTAATGGTATTAATCGTAGTATTTAAATTGCATTTCTGATGAACAACTCATACATAGGTAACCTCATACACGGCATCGCGTCCCTGCTGACAGGTATGAAAACCACCATGACCGTTTTCTGCCGGAAGAAAACCACCGAGCAGTATCCCGAAAACCGGAAGACACTGAAACTTTCCGAACGCTTCCGCGGCACGCTGACAATGCCCCACAACGAACGGAACGAACACCACTGCGTAGCGTGTGGTTTGTGCCAGCTGGCGTGCCCCAACGGTACCATCACCGTGACCGCCCAAACCATCGAAACGGACGACGGCAAAAAGAGAAAGATACTGGCGAAGTACGAGTACGACCTCGGTTCGTGCATCTTCTGCCAGCTTTGCGTCAACGCCTGCCCGCACGGTGCCATCACATTCGACCAGCACTTCGAGCACGCCGTGTTCGACCGCAGCAAACTGGTGCTGACGCTGAACCATCCGGGCAGCCACGTCGAAGAGAAGAAGAAACCCGCCGCTCCCCAACCCGAAGCAGCCCAATAATCCGTCATTCATAACCAGCAATAATCATATGGAATTTACTCTTGAAACAATTGTATTTTACTTCCTTGCGGCTTTCATCACCGTATTCTCCCTGCTGACCGTGACCACCAAACGCATGGTGCGCTCCGCCACCTACCTGCTGTTCGTGCTTTTCGGGACGGCGGGCATCTACTTTCTGTTAGGCTACACGTTCCTCGGTTCCGTGCAGATTATGGTATACGCGGGCGGCATCGTAGTGCTCTACGTCTTCTCCATCCTGCTCACCAGCGGCGAAGGCGATGTAGCGGAGAAGCTGAAACGCAGCAAGTTCCTCGCAGGATTGGGCACGACCATCGCCGGAGCCGTCATCGTGCTGTTCATAACCCTGAAACATAAGTTCATCGCCACCACGGAAGTTGCGCCGCTCGAAATCAACATCAAGACCATCGGGCACCAAATGCTGAGCGGCGACAAATATGGCTACCTGTTGCCTTTCGAAGCTGTCAGTATCCTGTTGCTGGCGTGCATCGTAGGAGGATTGCTGATAGCACGTAAGCGATGATTTAAGATTTATGATTTATAATTTATGATTTTAGGCTGCGCGATGATAGTAGGTATATATAATAATGTATATGAAAGCAATCCTGAGATTATAAATTATAAATTTGGTAAATCATAAATCTGGAAAGTCATAAATCTGGAAAGTCATAAATCATAAATCATAAATTATAAATTATAGAATCTATGGTTCATATGGAATATTACTTGATAGTCTCGGCTATCATGTTTTTCGCCGGTATCTACGGGTTCTTTACCCGCCGCAATACGTTGGCGATATTAATCTCAATCGAACTGATACTGAACGCGACGGACATCAACTTCGCGGTGTTCAACCGTTTCCTGTTTCCCGGCGGACTGGAGGGTTATTTCTTCTCCCTGTTCTCCATCGCCATCTCGGCAGCCGAAACAGCAGTGGCAATTGCCATTATGATCAATATTTATCGTAACATACGTTCCATCCAAGTGAGAAAGTTGGACGAACTTAAATGGTAATCAATATGGAATATACGATTCTAATCCTATTTCTTCCCCTGCTCTCTTTCCTGATATTGGGATTGGGTGGCAAGTGGATGTCGCATCGCACCGCCGGACTGATTGGAACAGCCGTGCTGGGCGCAGTCGTGGTACTCTCCTACCTCACTGCCATACAATATTTCACCGCGCCCCGTCAGGCAGACGGCACGTATGCCGCGCTGATACCTTACAACTGTACGTGGCTGCCGTTCACGCCATCGCTCAGTATCGACCTGGGCATCCTGCTCGACCCGATATCGGTGATGATGCTGATTGTGATAAGTACCGTGTCGTTCATGGTACACCTTTACTCTTTCGGTTACATGAAAGGCGAACGCGGTTTCCAACGCTACTACGCTTTCCTTTCCCTGTTCACGATGTCCATGCTCGGGCTGGTGGTGGCAACCAACATCTTCCAGATGTACCTGTTCTGGGAGCTGGTGGGCGTTTCTTCCTACCTGCTGATTGGCTTCTACTATACGAAGCCTGCCGCCATCGCCGCCAGCAAGAAAGCGTTCATCGTGACCCGCTTTGCCGACCTCGGTTTCCTGATAGGCATCCTGGTCTACGGTTATTACGCCGGGACCTACACCTTCCAGCCCGATGAAATGGCATTGCTGAAGGGCGGTGCCGCCATGATTCCGCTGGCATTGGGACTGATGTTCATCGGCGGAGCTGGCAAGAGCGCCATGTTTCCGTTGCACATCTGGCTGCCCGATGCGATGGAAGGGCCTACTCCGGTCAGCGCATTGATTCATGCCGCGACAATGGTGGTTGCGGGGGTGTATCTGGTGGCACGTATGTTCCCGCTGTTCATCGGATATGCTCCGCAAGTGTTGCACATCGTTGCCTACGTAGGCGCATTCACCGCCTTCTATGCCGCCAGCGTGGCTTGCGTGCAGAGCGACATCAAACGGGCGCTTGCCTTCTCCACCATCTCTCAGATAGGCTTCATGATGGTGGCGCTCGGCGTTTGCACTTCCACCAACCCTCACGATGGCGGGTTGGGCTATATGGCAGGAATGTTCCACCTGTTTACGCACGCCATGTTCAAGGCGCTGCTGTTCCTCGGTGCAGGCAGCATCATCCATGCGGTGCATAGCAATGAAATGTCCGCCATGGGCGGCTTGCGCAAGTATATGCCGATTACGCACATCACGTTCCTGATAGCTTGCCTTGCCATTGCCGGCATCCCTCCGTTCTCCGGATTCTTCTCCAAGGACGAGATACTGACCGCCTGCTTCCGTTTCAGCCCCGTGATGGGTTGGATCATGACGGTGATTGCCGCGATGACGGCATTCTATATGTTCCGGTTGTACTACGGCATCTTCTGGGGAGGCACAACGCCCCGGCAAACCCCGGCAAGCGATGAGGAGCATCCGCATACGCCCCACGAAAGCCCGCTGACGATGACTGTCCCGTTGATGTTCCTCGCGGCAGTCACGGTGGTTGCCGGATTCATTCCTTTCGGCCACTTCGTCAGCGCGAACGGCGAAGCCTACACCATCCATCTTGATTGGGGTGTGGCAGGTACGAGCATTGTCGTTGCCGTTCTCTCCATCGCGTTGGCCACTTATATGTATAAAGGCGAGAAGCAACCGGTCGCCAACGCGCTTGCCCGCCGCTTCAACGGTCTGTGGACGGCCGCCTACCATCGTTTCTACCTCGATGAAGTCTACCAGTTCATCACCCACCGTATCATCTTCGGCTGCATCAGCCGCCCCATTGCCTGGTGGGACCGTCACGTAGTGGACGGCTTCTTCGACTTCCTCGCCTGGGGCGCCAACGCCACCAGCGACGAGATACGCGGCTTGCAAAGCGGACGCATCCAGCAATATACCTTCGTATTCCTGCTGGGTACGCTGGTGCTGATACTGATACTGCTTAATAGTTGATAGTTGACAGTTGATAGTTAGCAGTTGATAAATCATAAATCATAAATCTAAAATCATAAATCTGAAAAGTCATCATGAATTTCTTATCCCTTTTTGTACTCATTCCCTTGCTGATGCTGGCTGGCCTTTGGCTCAGCCGCAACGTCGCACAGATACGTGCGGTGATGGTGACCGGAGCTTCGGCGCTGCTCGTTGCCGCCGTAGGGCTGACCGTTGCCTACCTGCAAGCCCGCCACGGCGGTGCCACGGATGAAATGCTGTTCCGTGCCGATGCCGTCTGGTATCCGGCGCTCAACATCCACTACTCCGTAGGCGTAGACGGTATCTCGGTGGCCATGCTGCTGCTTTCCGCCATCATCGTCTTCACGGGGACGTTCGCTTCCTGGCGCCTGCAACCGCTTACAAAAGAGTATTTCCTATGGTTCACCCTGCTGTCGATGGGTGTATTCGGTTTCTTTATCTCCACCGACCTGTTCACCATGTTCATGTTCTACGAAGTGGCGCTCATCCCGATGTACCTGCTGATTGGCGTATGGGGTTCGGGACGCAAGGAGTATGCCGCCATGAAACTGACACTGATGCTCATGGGCGGCTCCGCCTTCCTGCTGATTGGCATACTGGGTATCTACTTCGGCAGCGGTGGCACTACCATGAACCTATTGGAGATAGCCCAACTGCACAGCATCCCCGTCGAGCAACAACGCATCTGGTTCCCGCTGACCTTCCTCGGGTTCGGCATACTGGGTGCCCTGTTCCCGTTCCACACCTGGAGCCCCGACGGACACGCCTCCGCACCGACTGCCGTCTCCATGCTGCACGCCGGCGTGCTGATGAAGCTGGGAGGTTACGGATGTTTCCGCATCGCCATCTACCTGATGCCCGAAGCCGCACAAGAGCTGGGCTGGATATTCCTCGTGCTGACGGGTATCTCCGTGGTATACGGTGCCTTCTCTGCCTGCGTGCAGACCGACCTGAAGTACATCAACGCCTACTCTTCCGTGTCGCACTGCGGACTGGTGCTTTTCGCCATCCTGATGATGAACCGGACAGCCTGCACGGGTGCCGTGCTGCAGATGCTTTCGCACGGACTGATGACGGCACTGTTCTTCGCCCTTATCGGTATGATTTACGGACGGACGCACACGCGCGACGTACGCGAGCTGAACGGGCTGATGAAGATTATGCCTTTCCTGGCAGTATCCTACGTGATTGCCGGTCTTGCCAACCTCGGTCTGCCGGGACTTAGCGGGTTCATCGCCGAGATGACCATCTTCAACGGTGCCTTCCAGCATCCCGACACGTTCCACCGCGCATGGACCGTCATCGCCTGCACCAGCATCGTGATTACTGCGGTCTACATTCTCCGCCTTGTCGGCAAGATTCTCTACGGAACCTGCACCGACAAGCACCACCTGACGCTGACCGACGCCACGTGGGACGAACGTACCGCCGTCATCATCCTCATCGCCTGTGTGGCCGGACTGGGTCTCGCCCCGCTTTGGATAAGTAACATGATTGGCGACAGCGTGCTGCCCATCACCAACCTGTTCCAATAATCCATCATTCATCATTCAAAATTCAAAATTCATCATTCACACTCATGGATTACTCCCAATTCCTATTAATGAAAGAAGAGCTCTCGCTGATAGCGGTCATCGTTATCCTGTTCGTTGCCGACCTCTTCATGAGTCCGGATGCGCACAAGAACGACGGCAAGCCGGTGCTGAACACCATGCTTCCCGTCGCCCTGCTCATCATCCATACGTTCATCACCCTTGTTCCCGGCGAAGCGGCCGACGCTTTCGGCGGGATGTACCATAACCAGCCGATACAGAGCATCGTCAAGTCCATCCTCAGCGTAGGTACGCTTATCGTGTTCCTGATGGCGCACGAGTGGATGCGCCTTCCCGACACTGCCATCAAGCAGGGCGAGTTCTATGTGCTGACGCTCTCCACGCTCTTAGGTATGTACTTCATGATTTCCGCAGGCCACTTCCTGATGTTCTTCATCGGACTGGAAACGGCCAGCATCCCGATGGCGGCGCTGATTGCTTTCGACAAGTACCGCCACCACTCCGCCGAAGCGGGCGCCAAGTACATACTGACCGCCCTCTTCTCCAGCGGGCTGCTGCTCTACGGCATATCGCTGATATACGGCACGGTGGGCACGCTCTACTTCGCGGACATCCCGGCACACCTGGACGGAAACCCGTTGCAGATTATGGCATTCGTATTCTTCTTCTCCGGCATGGGCTTCAAGATTTCGCTGGTGCCCTTCCACCTGTGGACGGCGGACGTATACCAAGGCGCGCCGAGTACGGTGACCGCCTACCTGAGCGTCATCTCCAAAGGTGCCGCGGCATTCGTGCTGATGACCATGCTCTACAAAGTGTTCGCGCCGATGGCGGCGCAGTGGCAGGAAGTGCTCTACTGGGTCATCATCGCCTCCATCACGCTTGCCAACCTCTTCGCGCTGCGGCAAGAGAACCTGAAGCGCCTGATGGCATTCTCCAGTATCTCGCAGGCGGGCTACATCATGCTGGGCGTCATCAGCGGAACGTCGCTGGGTATGACGTCGCTGGTGTACTACGTGCTGATTTACCTGTTTGCCAACCTTGCCGTCTTCACGGTCATCACCATCGTGGCGCTGCGTGCGCATAAGTTCACGCTGGAAGACTACAACGGACTGTATGCCACCAACCCCCGAATAGCTTTCCTGATGACGCTGGCGCTGTTCTCGCTGGCAGGCATCCCGCCGTTCGCAGGCTTCTTCTCGAAATTCTTCATCTTTGCGGCGGCGTTCCAAGGCGGTTTCCACTTGCTGGTGTTCATCGCGTTGGTCAACACGGTGTTGTCGCTCTACTATTACCTGAAGATTGTGAAGGCGATGTACATCAACCGGAGCGACGAGCCCATCGCCACCTTCCGTAGCGATGGCTACACACGTGCCAGCCTTGCCGTCTGCACACTGGGCATCGTGCTGCTGAGCATCGCCAGCGTGGTATACCAGTCTATCGACAAGTACTCGTTCGGGATGTAGATAGCTTTAACATAGCTGTAATAAAAAAGGTCGCTCTTTGAAGTGACCTTTTTTATTACAGATATACAAATTATTGTTGTACTACTATCTTGACTTTACTATTTGAATATTTGTTCATCAATCTACCCACCAAAAATTAGTGCAGCACGTTTTCAAGTCTCCATTGTCACCATTATTGATGATGATAATCTTATGCTGCTTTGCTTTCTGTGGCAAATCATGTATAAACTCTTTATTGTAACTTGGCTTATGAGATGCTATCAGAATTGACTCAGGCACTTCTAAGTCCATTTCTAAGTTGTCATCATAGCATTCCACATTGCCAAATGACACACTAAGATTATGCACATAGCCAAATACTCCATTAAGATGCTGCTTTATTCTATTATCAGCATTCGGTAATCATTCTATTTTCCGCCACGACGATTTTATCGGCTGAAAAACAGCCGATAAAATAAAAATGCCCGCAAGAAAATATTTTTGTTTTAACATTCCGGTTTATAAAAACATGGCAGAAGAG
>ERZ808049.227-NODE-227-length-42641-cov-24.482450_pt1 | contig 42641 bp, 25 predicted proteins | sample MGYA00380198_ERZ808049 | MGnify/ENA primary metagenome ERZ808049 (study PRJEB31490, sample SAMN06133414) | mouse gut metagenome | isolation source: Z2_2 | host: mice | place: China: Chengdu | collected 2015-05 ...
GCCTACGTTTTTTGACATACCTCCTCGAAGAAATATCCTACGCAATCTGCATCACTTATTTTCCTACAATTCCTAAATACATCGCTACACCACACTGGTCAAAACGATAATTTTTGCCTGCAAAGCACAATTCCAATCAACAGCAGCACCAAAAAAATAATCCCCGCCAAAACCCCCATTTTTAAATTATCCCCCATATATCCCACAAAGCAGGCTGTAATCATTTTATTATATTGATTGTTCATTTTATAATCGTACTCCTTGTGTACTCAACTCTTTGCCTTCCAGTCCTTAATTTGTTCCAAGCGCTCTTTAAAAACGGCTTCTTGTCCCTGTGTGGTTGGCTGATAGTATTCCCTTCCCAGCAGGGAATCTGGAAGGCATTGCATACGAGCAATTTTTTCTTCTGTATCATGCGCATATTGATAACCCCTTCCATAGTCCAGCGCTCCCATCAAGTCTGTAACTGCATTGCGTATCACAAGTGGCACTGGCTCAGCAAGCTGCTCTATGGCATCTTGCTTTGCATGTTCATATGCCATATAAAGTGCATTGGATTTAGGCGCAAGTGACAGATATACCACCGCCTGCGTCAGATGCACGCTGCACTCCGGCATACCGATAAAGTGACATGCTTGATATGCTGCCACCGCGATAGGAAGCGCCTGCGGATCGGCAAGACCAACATCTTCACTTGCAAAACGTGTCACACGCCTTGCAACATAGAGCGGATCTTCGCCTGCTTCAAGCATTCTTGCAAGCCAGTACACCGCAGCGTCTGGGTCAGAATTGCGCATGGACTTATGCAGAGCAGAGATTAAATTATAGTGCTCTTCGCCCTTTTTGTCATATAATAAAGACTTTTTTGAGGTGCACTGTTCCAAAGTTTCTCTTGTGACTGTAACCGCTCCACTTTCATCAATCTCGCCATTTAAAACTACCATTTCCAGCGTAGATAATGCATTTCTTGCATCTCCATTAGCAAAATTGGCAATCGCTTCAAGCAAGTCTTCTGAAATATGCACCTGCTGCATTCCAAATCCTCTGCTGTCTTTTAATGCACGCGACAAAAGCGCTGTCAACTCTTCCCTAGTCAGTGCATGTAATACAAACACTTTACACCGTGACAGAAGCGCACTGTTAATCTCAAACGACGGATTCTCTGTTGTTGCTCCAATTAAAATAATGCTGCCTTTCTCCACAAATGGCAAAAACGCATCCTGTTGTGCCTTGTTAAAGCGGTGAATCTCATCCACAAACACAATTGTCCGCTCTCCAAATCGGCGATTCTGTTCCGCCTGCTCCATCACAGTGCGAATTTCCTTAATACCGCTTGTCACCGCTGAGAAATCAATAAAAGAAGATTTTGTTCTGCCTGCAATAATCCGTGCAAGTGTTGTTTTTCCGACACCTGGAGGTCCCCAGAAAATCATGGAGGACACTTGGTCATTCTCAATTAAACGGCGCAACACCTTCCCCTTTCCGAGCAAATGTGTCTGCCCTGCATATTCTTCCAAAGATCGCGGACGCAGTCGTGCTGCAAGTGGTTGTGGCAATTCCCTGTCAAAGAGTGTCATCTGTTCCATGCTCTTTCTTCCCTTCCAATAACTCAAGATAATTTCCTTTATCAATATGCATCATCGAAATCCGATTTTGAAATCGACGAAAACCATACACACAATCCACATTCCGAATGAGCGACTGCAAGCGCTCGTCAGGAACGCAGACAATGAGCTGTAAATCCATTTTGCGCGCATATTTTAAGCAGACTGCGCTGCGCTCCTGATCCATCTTTGAAAATGCTTCGTCGAGTAGCACTAACTTAATTTTGGAATCCCTGCTGCTCTGTGTGCTATAAAGCATTGCAAAGCCTGCAAGCAGTGCTACATACTTTGGATTTTGTCCCTCGCCGCCAGAGTCGCGCCCAGCCATCTCATCTACATAGTTTTCTCGAACAACAGTTCCGTTCTCATCTGTCACCTGCTCATACATACTAAAAGAAAGATAATTTCTGTAATCCGCATATGCCTCCATATCCCGAATACGCTGTTCTCGGATTCTTCCATCTTCCTCTCGCAACGGCATAAACTTATCCGTCAACAGTTTTATTTTCTGCTCATATTTTTGATAAAAAGTATCCTCTCCAAGACTCATCTGTCCTTCTGTCAGTTCGGTGTCAATATTTTTGCTGTCAAGTTCTGGAGCTGTCAGCATCTCATAAAATTGTCCTTTCTCATCTCTGGCCGGCTCAATCTTTATTTGATATGTACTGTCCGCAAAGTTTGTTTCGCGCAACAACCTGTTAATTTCATGGGTATGCCGCTTCGCTGCATTGATATCGCCATGAATGGTTGCAATGACATTTTCCCGCAGACTTTTGTATATCAAACTGCATTGTTTTTCAAATTCACTCTCATATTTCGGCTCATAATCCTTTTGATAATCTTGCAGCAATCGGTCATACACTGTATTTTCCTTCTCTGCACCGTTAAAACCAACCGATGGATATTCCCTGTTAAAGCGATTTCTAGTATTTTGAAGCGTCTCTATCTCCGCTTGTTCCTGTTCCTCCAAACTGTTTATCTGTGTCAATAGTCTGCTGCGTACCGTCTGACTAGAACGTGCTTGTAACTGCTGCCGCACTTCCTCCTCAATCTGCACATCTGTTTTGTATACAGCACGCTTTTCTTCCAAATCTAGTTGCAGCGTCTTTAACTCGCCTTCTCTATGGCTCTTTCTTCTGGTATACTCATTGATTAGATTCTGGTTTTGACTTTGTTCCACTCGCTTATTTTCTTTCTTTTCGGTTAATCGGTCCTTACGCTCTTGAAGCTCCTTAAACTCACCCTCTATTATCCGCGCAATCTCCTGCTGTAAGCCCGTGATTTGCCCTGTCACTTTATCCAGTTCTTTTCCCGCTTTTGACAGGCGAACAAAGTATGCTGTGTCATTGTTTAAATCCTCAAATCCAGCCGCTGTCTTCAACCGGTCTGCCACACGCCGAACTTCTGCATATTCTTCTTCCCGTCTCTGCAAGTTTTCACAATATCCTTCCAATTTTGCTTTCGATACCTTTGTGCCAATACATGCATACCGCTCATAATCTGACTTGCGTAGATGCCGAAAAATAAAATTGCTGTACGAATAACAATCTGGAGTCACGCCGTCGCGAACCTTTTCCAATTCTTCAATTGTATGACATTTCTGTATTCTTCCCAGATATCTTTTTAGACAGGCATCCATATAGGGAATTTCTGTTCTCACGGCCTCATACAAAGAATTATCCTCGACAGTTATCTTCTGTTTTAGAACTGCATCCGTATCAATCAACTCAACTTCCTCATATTTTTTCATGTCGCGAAAAATTCTAGCAGCATCATGTGCGTATTTTGGTTCTGTCACAAGCGAATGTTTCAGTCGTCCTAGCCTGCCCTCAATCGCATTTTTCCATGTTGCATCATCCACATTAAACAGATCGGCAAAGATATTGACTTTAATCACACGTCCATAAGTGTCCGTCAGCCTGCGCTCCAATGCTGCTCTCGCTTCCTTTAACACTGGCGGATAAGGTTTTCTGTCATTCTGCATATCATCAACCAAACGAGTCAACTCTCGAATTTCTCTTTCCAAATCCCGCCGCTGTTCATTGTACTCCTCAAAAATCTCGTCAATCCCCTTCTTTGCATCCAGAATATTTTTTCTAAGATTCTGACATAATTCCTCGTCCACTTTTCCTTTACAGAACAAAGCAATTCTATTGAGCATTGGATTGCTCACATAATCTGTGACAATCTCATCTTCCTCCCATTTGCGCAATTCGTTTGTAATCTTGCGCCACTGCTCACTGTCCGCTGCATACATCTGCTGCAATTTGACAAGCTCCTTAAGCTGGTCCTGCTTTATTCCCACATCGCTTGCTTTGAGTTCCGCCGATACCTGAATCAATTCCCCGTCAATATCATTCATATCGACTTCTATTTTTTTTGCAGTTTCTGCAAGGCGTTCCAACTCCTGTGCCGCATTTTGAATCTCCTCCGCATCCGCCGCAATCTTATTTTCAAGCTCCAATACTTCCACGCACTGTATCATTGCCTTAGACCGCAAAATATCTGTGCTGACTGCTGCCTTGCGTTTTCCCGCTTCCTGCACTTCGCTCAATAGCACAATCCGCCGGCGCATATCTTTAATTTTTTCCTGAATATCGCGGTAAGCTCCAAGCTGTTCACTAATCTTTCCAATAATGTCCCCGTCATTTTTCGGAAACATATAATCCTTGATAAACTGTCCTGTTCCGTCCGTCATTTTGAGTGCAATCGCACTCTTTTCCATCACATGAAAACGCTTTCCATCAATGTAGCCAAGCAAGCTGTCATAAAGCGCATTTGTGTACGCCTCCTTAGACGGATAGATGCGGTTCACATCATTGCGTCCTCGATTTTCACTGCCTGCGGCACGCTCCTCCACCAGCTTTCTAATCTCCTGATTGGTATATGGAAATCCTGCCTCCGTCAAATACCCCTGTTCAGGCATTCTGCCAGAATGACTAAAATACAGCATTTTCCGAATCTCTGTATCGTTTTTTCTCACTTCAAAGGCCAGTCCCACACAGCTTGCTGTATGACTTCCTGTATCCTCAATCTCAAGCGCAATAATCGAACAGAAATCCTTTCCTGCACGGTTTGCTGTCCCGTCCTTTTGCTCTCCTCTTAAATAACTCAAAACACTTCGTTTGTTTCTGGCATCATCTGCTGCCTTATTTAGAAAACTTGACGAGATGCTGCCATACAAAATAACCTGTATCGCATCCATCACCGTTGACTTTCCAGAACCACTCATTCCACTAAACAGATTGACATACTCATGAAACTCCAATATCTGGTGCGTAATTCCTCCCCAGTTGTTGAGGCACATTTTCTTAAATATCTTCTTCGCTTTCTTCACCTGTAGACTCCTCATACTTTTTAATTAGCTCATTGATTTCCACCGACGAACAAAAAATATTAATCGTGCTGTAAATATAAATTGGTGTGTCATCTTCAAGATTTCCAATTGCGCCTGGCAGCTCTATTATCTGATGCATTTTGAGCGTGGACAGTGCCTCCTGCCACTCCTGTGCAGTCAGCTTTCGCGTCAGCAGATTGGTATTGCTCCCAATTTCTCGAATTTCGCGCAGACACGTCACCGTCGCATTCAGCCCTTCTCCCATAATTCTATCCCGATAAATCATCTTGAGCAGCAGTAAAATCCGCGTTCCAGTCAGCGTAAGTTTGTCGATTGGCATACTTTCTCCCTTGATGCGAAATATATGCTCCTGCGGGTCATGCACAAGCTCACAGTCAAGCACTGACAGATAATCCGCAATAAATTCTCTGTGGTTTGCGCAGATGCGATAGCGAGGATTATCCCGCTGTACCAGTGTCACTGGATCACATTTTACCTGTAAAATACAGGTCTGCCGAAACAAATCCTGTATTGTCTTCTTAATTCCTGCCGCCTCACTTTGCGACAGCTCATCCATGTATTTCATCGTCGGCTCCTTCCTCTATCGTAATGCGAAGCTCTGAAAAGGTAAATCCATCCTTGCTCTCAAGCTCTCCTCCAAGCAGCACTGGATCTTGCTTTGGCTGCTTTCCAGTAACTTCCTGCCACAAAAACAACAATTTTTCCAAATCCTCCACTGATTGAACCGTCTCTGCGGTTGCCTGAAATGCACCGCCTTTTATATTGCGTGCACAAAAAGCCTGCAATTCTTTTTTGGTGTAGCGCGGTTTGGGCACAAAATCAGTGATATTTGTGTTCTCTTCCTCCTTTGACTGCTCCACTGCCAGCGGCTGAAAAAGTCTTTCATTGATATTATGCCGCTTATAAATACTGTTATCATCAAACATCTTAAACGGCGCTGTCAACTGAATTTTTTCGCGCAAGTCACTCAATAATTTCTCGGAATTTCCACTCTTTTCAACCAGCCGAACCAGCCGGATTACACTGTCCTCCTCCACGGCACCCTCCTGAAAAATATAGTGGATTCTAGCGAGGGCACGCTTGGCAAAAACCGCTTTTTGTTCCACAAGTTTGTTATATTTTCTTTCTATCAAATCAAACTGGCGTTCTATTTTATAGACAAGCGCAACCGCCTCGTCACTGTACTGTAACGCTTTCTCAATGCGAGTATACTCTGGTGTTTCCTTCTTACAAAGATATAATTTTTTTACAAGCGCCGACTTTTTCTGGTCATGCTGATGCAAAATTTGACTGATCAACTCCTTCACAGATTCCTTGTAGCGATAAAAGCTGTCTGAAGTTGTAAGAATCGCATACTTTTCACTGTCACTGTTATTAATCTCATCCACAAGTACACGCTGAATCTCTATAAAATTTTTACTTCTCGAAAGCACATCAAAATACGTTCGCATCCCATTTTGCATATTGGAAAGCAGCGTCTCGAGATTTCTGGAAGTTATCAGTGCACTTTTTAGAATATCATTATTTTTTTCCTGGTCTGCCTGATAGGTAAAAAGCGCACTGTAGATAGAAAGAATGCTCTCCCGCTCCCTGCTGTCATCCTCACTGATCAACTTTTTAAACAACTCCACATAGAGTTGACTGTACTCTGGAAAGGACAAAATATAAGTGTTTAACTGCTCATCATAATCCCGTTTTATCCATCCCCAACGAATCAATGTGTTTAAGATTCCAGAGGGTGTACCAGAACCTCCAAAAACCATATTTTCTCCCAATTCGGTTATCTCTTCGCCATCCTCCATCCACTCGATCTGCATCTTGCTAATTGTTTCACCAATAATTGCTTGTCCGTCTTCTATAGTGAGTCCAAGCGCTGTATATACCTCATTGTTTTCATCATAGATTGCGACCAGAACTGTCATGTATGCTTCCATATTTTTTGTTCGGAACAATTTGTAAAAATCTTTTGGTATTCTCTTTTTTAATATCATTTGTCATTCCCTTTTTCCATCAAACATTCCACTGTGTATTTTCCACCCTCATGCCAAGTAATCGCAAGCGGCTGCAGCGCATACTCTGTAAGCTGATAGCCTTTTTCTGTAAGTCCTATTGTAAATTTTGCCATGCCGCCCTTGACACAATGCTTTTCAGGCTGGGCACTTATATAGTTTCCAATGGAATAATAGACCAGCATTTGATGTCCATTATCGTCCATGAGCAACTCATATGGCTGTAAACAGTGCGGGTGTGTGCCCACCACCACATCCACTGCACACTCCAGAAATATCTGTGTCCATCGTTTTTGAAAGGCGTCCGGATCCTGTGCATACTCCGTTCCCCAGTGTGCAAAGACTATCACAAAATCCGCCGCAGACCTTGCCTGCGCCAATGCGCTGCGAACCTCTTCCTCCGAAAAAAGATGTACCATATTGGGAAAATTCTTCGGAATAGGAATTCCATTCGTGCCATATGTAAAATTTAACAGTGCAAAGCGGACGCCATTTCTTGTGATAATGGTATATGGATTTCTTTTTCCTTCCTCAGAAGCCTGTATGCCAAGACACTTTATGCCATTACTTTCAAAAAATTTTTTGGTATAATCCACACCTTCCACTCCCCGGTCAAGCGCGTGATTCGTCGCGCAGGTCACTACATCAAACCCCGCATTCACAATCGCCTGCCCCACCTGCACAGGCGTTCCAAACCGCGGAAAATCACCATACATTGCTGGATTATCTGTCAATGGCGTCTCCTGATTGATTACGGCGACGGAGCTATCATCAAGAATCCGCTGCACATTCTCGAATAAAAATCCAAATGATGATTCTTTTTGCAAACCGTAATTGTATATCGGTTTATGTGCAAGCACATCACCAAATACACAAAAAGAAATCGTTTCTTTTTCCCGCTGAAAGCCCCAGGAATCCCAAAACCAACTGCTCATTGCTCCATCTGGTTCCTGAACCCACAAACGTATATACGGCGCTTCCTTACCGTTTGATTTCATATCTGCAACATCCTGTCCTAAGTAGGATGACATCCATTTCGGGCGAACCTGCCCTGCCACATACTCATACACAAAAAGATGCTGTGACCAAGTATCTTCATCCTCCGTAACCCAAAACGGCTTATGATTTCCAAACCGCCCAATTTTCCAACACAAAAGGATTAGTTCTTCTGTCCCATCATTATCAATATCGCAGGAGAGTGCTTTTTGCACTTTGATTTTCTTCGGTGAACTCCAAATAACATTTGTGTCATATTTGACATAGACGTTTTTATTGCATAACACAATCTCATAATTGCCTGTATCATCCGTAAAAACATTTTTTTCCCACTGAACCCACAAAGGAATCTTGGCAAAAAACAGTCTTGTCACCCACAGAATAAAAATGACAGCGCTGACAACCGCCAGCGCCATAAAAGTCCTCTTACTCCCACGCATCATGATAGCGATAACTTTCTGTCCAATCAGGCTTCGCAACTGGTCTATCCTGGCTGTAATTGCCATCTTCATCCAACTCAATTCCCATCATCTGACGCCATTTGGTATCTGTCAATCTATCATTAGAAGGCCACGGAAACTGATAGAACGAAAAGACACTTCCTCTTGCAATTTTAGTAATGCCATCCACTTTGACTGCGACATAAATTGTCGATGGACTGACCGTCGCAATCTCAAGCGCCAATCCACTGTCTGGATCTGTCGCAATATCTGTCACAACCGCCGCCGGATATTGCAATGCATTGACTGTCTCCCCATCACTTTCATGTCTCGCCGCTTCGTACCAAAAATGTTCAATATAACCACCATATGCGCGAATAAATTCAAATTCTTCGTCTGTCAAAAGTTCTTCCTGAAGCTCTTTATTAGAGATTATAAACAATTGTTTAGCAATTTCATGCAGCCGCGATAAACTCTCCTCGTCTGCCGTGTCAAGCATCCCATACTTTTTCAGGCCCTCCGCGGTCTGGCTGGCAAGCGCTGCAAAACGTTCATACACAAGCGGTTCTGGCTCCACATAGCCTCTGTCATCCGGCTCTTCTTCCATGCCACCGCCCATCTCTGCGTAGACCTGCTTTGCATAGAGGACTGTATCATGTTTTAATTCTGCATAGCTTCCTGCAAAACACTCCAAATCTTTTTTGAGCCACTCCTCATTCTGCATAAACATAGGATACCCCCCGCCTTTGACATCAAGAAGCGGCCGAAGCGTGTGAAGCCATCCTGCATAGAGACTTGCGGACCACAATGCTGCATTCTCCTGTGCCAATCCCGTGCGAAGCTTCTCCATTGCTTCTGGATATCCTGCGTAAGATGTAGCGCCTTGTTCCTCCAAAAGCATCAATGCCATATCGCTTCCAAGCGCTGCTGGAACATCCAAAACATCTGGAAGCATCCGCTTCTCGCCTGCATTGTTATTTCCTACATTCTTGTATACTAGCCGTTGCATCACTGCAGCATCAATGGTAAACCGTTGCCCCATAAACCGAAATCCCGGAATCACATTTTCTTCCTCTTCCCAGATTGGAATTGAATTAATCTGCGGTGCGCGCAGCGCTGCTGTCCCATTATGAAACTTTAGAAAAGCATCTGCATTTCCCGCCAGACTGTCAATAGAACGATTCGCACCATATGCTTCCTGCAAAACTGGCGCGTACTCGCACACACCAAGGTCATCACTCGCCCCTGCAAAAAAGGAAGTCACTGCATAGATAGATTCCCACAGTTGAAACGCCTGCGCATCGTCTGAAAGAGCCAAGGTCATTAGCAATGCACTTCTGTCCATGTCTTCCTCCTTCTGTGTAAAGTGCATTCTGCCATACCACATCATCGCCTTAAAATATCGCTCAAGTTGTTCGTTCCCCTCATAATATCCGCGCGGAATATACTGCGAGTAATCCTCCATCTCCGATGAAATCTGTGAAATGCCAATCCCCTGCGCCTGATGAATATTGTTTAATTCATAAGACACCATCTCCTCCACGTCACTGCCAATCACTGTGTTACTGTCAAGCAACACACTGCCAACTGTAAAGAACGCGACATTGCGCTTTGCTGCGCTCTCCCACTCGCTGCCTTTAAGCGCCTTATATTGTGTTTGACTATTTTCAAGCATTCTTTTAGAAAGTGCAACAAGCGCATCGGATAAGTATTCTTTCTCAATATGCTTTAACAAATAGGCAAAATACAAGTGATATGTATGCATGAGCGAATCCACTGTCACAAAATTAGGGATCATCTCATAACGATTCGCCTCATAGATTTCAAAGAACTCAGCACCTGCACTTCCAGACACAACAAAACCATTTTTCGCCAGTTTATCTGCCATTTCACCGCCCTGCTGCAAACTGTAAAACTGCCATAAATTCTCCAGATTGCTCAAATCCGGTGATATTGTATATGGTGCCACCTTTGGTATCACATTATTATCTTCTGTTTTTGTTGCAGTCTGTATCAACATCGGTCGTGCACCGACTGCTGCCTTCTCCGCAATGTTCAATGATTCTGTCTGTTCCACCGCCGGCACTTCCACAGTTTCTTGCGCCTCTCTTGAAAATGGAATTTCCTCGGACTGCTTTGGTGCAGCACAGCCGCCCAGTATACTTATCATTAATACCGCCGCTGACAACTGTTTTATTTTTCGCTTCATAATAAAATTCCCCTCTATAAACAATAGTCTATTTAATTATTCTTCTGTCATTTTACCACAAATATTTATGCTTTACTAGACAGAACTTAAACCTGATGCTTTTGTTTTATTAGACTCCCCAAAATTAATCCTGTCGCCACGTCTTTTCCTAAACACCATGCAAATCAGCATGGTAGCGCCCCCTAAAACCACATAAATCACCATATATAAAACAACTACTGTCTCTCCCATATCAAAGAAAATCCATGTGCTTGCCAAAAATGGCAGCGCGAATATCATTGGTAAACTTCCAAAATATCTGATATCTCTTTTAAGTATCGCAGAATAAATCAGATTCATCACATAAAACAAAAGAAAACATACCTAATTTATCTATTTCTACGATTGCGCATGCCAAAAAGCCTTATCATAGTCTTGTAACGACATTTAAGATGCTGACATTCTCGGCACGTCGTTTGTATGTCCCAAATCGAGTAGGGAAGATTTTCTTCCCCTACTCGCGCCGCCGATGCGCCATGCAATGACATATTTCTTCTACATGGGCGTGCGTAAAAAATAGGGACACTCTCATTTAAGCCTCCCTATAATTTATCACTATATCTGATAGATCTATTCATTTTTCAAGGATTTCTAGGTATCTTTTTTGTATCAACACCACAGTCTCAACATGAGTACCAAATTAAATCATATCCCCACAAAATCGCGGAAATACTGACAATATTTATACAATACTAATACCATTCGTGCAACCTTTTTCCCACAAAGATATAAATGCAGTCAGTTTTGCATCACCTGATACAATTTTAAATTTTTCAGTCCCTACTACTTTTAATACATAATTGTAAACGTATTCATTTCTCCCTATAAATAATAAATAAATATTTACATCTCTTTTATCATGCGATTATTTCATCTGAAAGTTGAGTTATAATTTCTCTTGCATCAATACGATTTTGAATAATCAACTTAACTTTTTCAGCAATTTGTGCCTTAATATCTACTGAATTAGGAATAGGTATAACTACTTCTTTTAATCGCTGACCAAGCGTATCAATGACATCTCTTGTAAATTGCTTAGTTCGTATTTGCCTTTTAACAATATATGAATTAAGTAGACCTAACAAAAGGTACTCGTTCAAAAAGACTTTGTTTTTACTTCTTATCTTTATTAATCCCCCACAATAAACCATTTTCTTATCACATTCAGTAATAATACAAGATGTACCAACTAAGTAAGTTCCATCTCTGACAAGAAGAATATCTCCCACTCGAACTTCTTCACGTTCAGCATACTTCTGATAAATTTCCTCAGACACACCTTGCTTCGTATCAGCTTTTATCTCCCAATTAGAAAAATCAGATGTTCTGACAAATGGAATATTACCCGTACCATAAGCCATTTTCCCGATTTCATCTCCAGTTGACAACTCCAAAATATCCTCGTTTATAAGTTCTCCTACACTCTTTAAAGTACAATTTACACTAAGTTTATCTAGCACAACTCTAATTAATGGATCATAATATTTTGGCAAAAAGATATTGCTAATTATAGAACTACTCTTTAGTTTATAGGCTGAAAACTCGCCAAATTCTAAAGTTGTTGTATCTTGCACTAATTCTTCTAATATATCATCTAATGAACATGCAAAAAATGTATCAAATGGCTCAGTGCTATTAGTGTCCAATACCTTCTCAATCAAAATTGGCATTTGCTTTATTGCAGCCTTATATTTCATACGAGTTTCAATGGCCGATGTCATTTTTGTAATCAATCTTTCTTTAATTTTTTCCTCTTTCGGAATAGGAAAAATAATTTCCTTATACCGGCTTCCAAGAGTATCTATAATATCTGCAGTAAATTGCATATTCCTAATTTGACGCTGTACTAAAGAACAATTTAAACTCAAAAAAAACAAATATGGATTAATGGTATGTTTATCAACAATTCTGAATTTTAAAATATGAGATTGAAAAACCATAGGGATATCCATTTCTGTAATTAAACAATTTGTCCCAATTAAGTAAGTTCCATCTCTAACAAGAAGGATATCCCCTGCTTGAACATCCTCTCGCTCAGCATACTGCTGATAAATTTCTTCAGACACACCTTGTTTTGGAATAGTTTTTATCTCCCAATTAGTAATGTCTGATGTTCTAACAAATGGAATATTTCCTGTACCATAAGCCATTTTACCTATTTCATGACCTGTTTGGGCAATGACTTTTCCTTCTTCGATAAGTGCTCCAAGATTAAATAACTCATGGGTAGATTCTAGTTCTAATATCTCATTGTATAGTTCGGGATCATAATATTTAGGAATGAATATATTGTTTTTAACATTATTACTTTTAAGCTTGTATGCTAACATTATTTTACCTCATTTCCCAGTATTTATCTGCAACATACGGTATTTCATCCAAAATAACTTTTTCCCCATTATCCAAATACTTATATGTCACATTTCCGCGGCTATCATGACCACACCATTTCACATCACTCATAAAAATGTCATAATCTCCGCATGTTTCTCTATCCTCCCCAGGTTTATACTTTTGGCAAATCAAAACACAACATTTCGCATGAGTATGCGGCTGAAATAAATCCTCTGGCAGAGTTACCACTGCCAATATCTTTGCTTTGCTACGAATATAATTTACAACATATTGATATTTGGGCATGCCAAAGATACTTTCTAAAAGAACAATTCCCATTCGTCCACCATCTCGCAACATCTGAAAACACCGTTCTATAAACAATATCTGTGGAGGCTGTTTATCAACAAGGTCGCATTTTATAAATTCTCCATCATCATCTTGTGACCATCTATGACCAAGGTCATAAAGTCCCAATATCTCTGTAGTATCAATAGAAAGCTTTTTCCCAAAAGGCGGATTGGTTGCTATTATATCAAATGTACCTGGCTGAATATCCTCTTTTATTTTAGAACTCCAGTTAGCAAAATTATCCAAACTATTTTCACAATGGACACCGCCTCTACCATCACCAAGAATGGCTAAGTAAGCTTTAGCTACTTTGCTCAAAAAACTATCTTTGTCAATACCTCGAAAATTTTTAATTGCGACTTTTTGTTTTTCAGCCTCAATTTCCGTTTCCGGCCAGCCAAGTTCTATACACTTTTTCTCCAATTTATTCCAAACATATCTTAAAGACTCAACTAAAAAACCACCGCTACCACAAGCAGGATCTAAAATTCTTTCTTCAGTATCAGGATCAAGCATACGAATAACCATATTTACCACATTACGCGGAGTAAAAAATTGACCCTGTGCACCCTTTAATGAAGGACCGATAAAAATTTCAAATGCCTCACCAACAGCATCACGCGAACTATCTTTGAGACTATACAATTGCAATTCGCCTACTATATATTTAAGGCATTTAGCATCAATAATAATTGTATCTGCAACATCAATCACATCATTGTATTGTTTCTTAACTCGCTCAAAAAGCTCTATAATTCTCTTTCTTACGTCCTCATCTTTTTCTTTTACACCAGCTCTAAATTTTACAGTATCATCAGGACGAGTAAAACGTTCATCATAAATTTTACAAAATATAAGATTAATAATTTGAGATGCAAACACTTCATCACGCGTTATTCCAACTGCATTTGCCGCCAAATAATTTCTTATTGTTTTAAAAGTTGGTTTAAGATTATCTGCTGGTCGTAAATCTTTTCGTTTAAATTTACCAATATCTTCAACTCTTTCTCCAAAACGAGGAATGTTGGGGATTTCTTCAAATAAAACCTTACCATCCTTTTCAATTTTTTGCAAATAAAGTCGTTCTTCGCCATTAAACCAAACCCCTAAATATGCCTTAGAAAAACGTAGATAATCCTCTAATTGGCTTCTTCCATCCTTCCTATTTTTTTTCTTACATTCAACAATAATATAAATCGTATCTTCTGAATGCTCTGGACTTGTAAAAACAGCAATGTCCACAGGATATTCTTTTTTTGTATCTGAAGGACGTATTTTTACCCTATATTGAGGCCTAGTACGCATATACTCTTTGGGATATCCATAATCATCTACTAAAATTTTTGCAAAAGTTTGAACTGCCTCAACTTCTTCAGGCGTTTCTTTTACCTGTAAACCAGAAATATAATCAATTATATAACCTTCTTTAATGCTATCCAATTTTTATTCCTCCTCAATACTAATAGCTTCAAAATGCTTCAATGCATCCTTTATTGCTTCCACTTTCTCCGCTGTCGGTTGTTTCAACTCCTCTACCGCATTAGGGGCATCATACATCGGCAACCTCAAATCTTTTTTACCTCTGCAATATATTCGGTATGTACTTTGAAGCCGTATTTTGCTTCTATATACTCCTTAATCATCTTGTATGTAACTCGCTCTTTCGGCTTATACGCTTTCGGCTCTCTTAGCGATATTATCAGCGGCACTTCGCCCTCACCATCACCAAACTCCACTTTTACTGTCTGGCTTTTTGTGTGAAAGCATTACAACACTCTCAACGTGCCCCGTATTACAAAACATGTCCGCTCCGCGGACACGCCGCAGCGCATAGCCATTCGCACATAAGTATTTTAAATCCCTTGCGAGGGTAGCACTGTCACAACTAATATAGACAATCCGTTTTGGTGCCATTTTTACAATTGTCTCTAAGCAGGCAGCATCGCATCCTTTGCGTGGTGGGTCCACACAGATTACATCTGCATAAATTCCCTCTTCTCTATAAAGTCTTGGCAATACTTCTTCTGCCTTCCCTGTGTAAAAACAAGTATTCTTGATTCCGTTGCGCTCCGCATTTTCACGCGCGTCCTTGACTGCCTGTTCTATTATTTCAATTCCATAAACTTGCTTTGCCCGCCTTGCCATAAACAGACTGATGGTTCCAATGCCACAATAGAGGTCCCACACAGTTTCTGTACCAGTCAACCCTGCATATTCCAACGCCAAACTGTAGAGCTTTTCTGTCTGAATTGGATTTACTTGATAGAAAGAAAGCGGCGAGATAGCAAATGTTATCCCGCTGTCATCTGCGCAGTACGCATCTTTATCAGAATTTATGCTTTCTGTGCTACGCACATGCAACACATCTGTGATTGTATCGCGTCCCCACAAAGTATGACACACTTTTCCCATAATCACATTTGTTTTGTCTCTATTAATATTTATAGAAATGCTTGTCATGCCTTTTACTGTTATCAGTTCAGCAATTAGCTTGTCCGACTGCGGGAGTTTGTCCCCGTTTAAGACAAGACAAACCATAAGCTCACCCGTTGCAAATCCCTTGCGTATCAGAACATGGCGAACAAGCCCTTTCCCCTCCTTCTCGGAATAGGGCATTATTCGATAGCGTTTCATATAATGTAACACCATTTCCAAAATGATTTTGTTCTCTTTCACGCCAAGTGCGCAGTCTGTATTCGGTATGATTGTATGGGTCCTGCCCGCATAAAAGCCGGTTATCACATTCCCATTCTTATCAGTTCCAATTGGAAATTGCGCTTTGTTACGATAGAAAAAAGGAGTTTCCATTCCCAGAATTGGCTCTGTCACCTGCTCAATTAATTCTTGCGAGAACCCGCCAATCCTGTTAAGATTGTTTTTTATCTTTCTCTCTTTAAACAACAGTTGCGCCTTGTAATCGAGTGCTTGTATCTGACAGCCGCCACACTGCCTATGAAAGGGACATTTGGGGTCGACTCGGTCTGTGGAAGGCACTAGAATCTTTATCAGTCGGGCATAGGCATATCCTTTTTTGACTTTCATAACCTTTGCCTCAATCTGATCTCCAATCACAGCATCCTTCACAAAAAAAGTAAACCCATCGCTCTTTCCAATGCCTTCCCCCTCCATTCCCATATCATCAATCTTTAGGGTTATAATATCATCCTTTTGAAATTCCATAGATGCCACTCCTATTTGTTATAGTTTGGCTACGCAAAGCATTCATCACTCCTACTTCATTCTACTGACTGCAAGATTTGACTCAAACAGCTTATTGTATCCAAGCCAACCAGTTTCCTTTGTCGATTCTAGCAGTTCCTTAAAGGTTTCCATTTTGGCGTCCGTGTTATCGGCATAACAAAGTGCAACCGCTTCGATAATCGCTGGTTTTTTCGGCGATCCAAACTCATATTCTCCATGATGTGCTAAAATACAATGCTTCAATTCCATTGCCAGCAAAGGCGGAAAGTCGGGAATCTCTCTAATTTTTTCTCCAATCATCTCCGATCCAATCACAATATGCCCTAAAAACTGACCTTCATCTGTGTAATCATTTGCTGGAAATGCACTAATTTCCTTTGTCTTTCCCATGTCATGACAGATTGCTGCAGCAAGGAGCAGGTCTCTGTTCAATATCGGATACTGTTTGCAATAAAAATCACAGAGTGCTGTAACGCCAAGCGTATGTTCCAACAGCCCGCCAATAAATCCGTGATGCACAGTCTTTGCCGCAGAAGACTTCCGAAAGCTCTGTACAAATATCTTATCTTCCACAAAGAACTTTTTCAGCAATGCCTTGAGATATGTATTTTCAATGCTTTCAATGTATGCCATAAGTTGTGCATACATTTCATCATTGTTTTTCTTGCTGACTGGCATGTAATCCCGCTCGTCATACTCCTCGGCACTGCATCTGCGAACACGCTTTACATTGACCTGCAAAGCCCCATTAAAACTTGTGACATCTCCGTAAACTTCAATGTAATCCATCGCTTCAAAATCTGCAATTCCTACATTGTTGGGGTCCCAAATCTTTGCGTCAAGTGTTCCTGTCTTGTCCTGCAAGATTACGTTGTCGTAATTCTTTCCATTTTTCGTCACTGCAGAACTTTTAAATTTGCAGAAATAAATATCAAAAACGCGATCCCCATCTTTATAATCCTTAATGTATTTCATCTTTTCTCTAACCCCTATCCTTTCCTATAAAAGTCTATTATAAAAATCTATTCCTGTTTCTCTGGCTGCACCACAAAATGCATCTCCTCAAAAGCATTGACACTTGCCCGCTGTACTACTATATTTATGCCAGTTTCCGCCGGGGCATTCCGAAGCACATTCATATAGTCTGCCGCACTGCGAATTTCTTGAGAACCAACCCGAACGAGAATATCTCCCTTCTGGATTCCCTTTAACATTGCCGGAGAATCCATATCAATATCAACAATAAATGCTCCCTGCGGAAGTCCTGTTTCTTTTCTTGTCTGCTCTGAAATATCCTGTACATAAATTCCAAGATAATTGATCGCCTCCCCATTGGAAAGTTTTGTAATCAATCCTTTTAATTCTGTAATCCCTATTGCGGAGAGCAAATTTTTAGTATCATCATGATTATAGGTATTGTCAATAATTCCTATCACTTCCCGCTCCATGTTGACAAGGATTCCACTGGGATTGGTTCCTGCATAAATATCCGTTGTCATCAGTTTATATTCGCTGTCTGCCATTGTGACCGGATTTCCTTTAGAAGTAATCATTCCATAGCAAACATTGTCTTTGTAGCCAAACAAATTCCCAATTGCAATGACTGGAGTTCCTGTCATGCCAGACGAAATAGAACTTCCCAGAGTTGCAACTGTCACCGACGTCAAAGTATCCGCCTCAATCAATTTCAAATCCACTGCCAAAACTGCAAGATCTGTATTTTTATCATACTGTTTAATTACTGCGTCAGCCTCCATTCCATCACAAAAACTAACGCGAATTGTCTCCGCACCATTAAGCGAAGATTTCCTGCTAAGAATCAAGAGTTCTCGATTATTGTTTGCAATGATAACGCCCGCCGCCGTCCCCTCGCTCTGATAAGTATTGTTAAACCAATCCACATCCGAACGTGCTGCTGTGACAGTCACCATGCTCGATTCCATCTCGCGATATACCTTATAGAGTTCCTCATATTGTGTCTGGTATGGTTTTAGCGGCTCGATTGGCATTGTCTCCACCTCTGCCGATTCTTGCGGCTGCGTCTCGCTATGGCTTCCGCCAATATTTCCCTCCACAATAGGAGGGTCTTCTTTGCTCTCTTCCTCTCCAGAACCTCCTTCCATAGTATCTTCTTTTCCAGCATTTCCTTTTGCCGACTCCTCTTGCCCCACATCCTTTTTTTCCTCTGAAATTACAGTCTGCGTCTCTGTTTCTTGACTGGTAGTGGTTCCTTCTGTCAGCATATCCTCTGGCCGCATCTCATCCTGCTCCTGCGGAAATGTCACAATTCCAGGTTTCTCCTCAGGATACAGCCAATTGTTTAAAATTGGCTCCAACAGCAGAAAAGACAAGCAAGCCAGCACGCCAAAAAGCACTGCAAGAGAAGCAGTAATCACCATTCTTTTAAAAAGCTTCTTTTTGTTAATCGGCCGTTCTTTTATCTTTTCTTGCAGAAACTCAAAGTCACTTGCTGTCTCAGGAAACACCTCTTTATTCTGCAAAACATATGTTTCGCTTTTGTCTTGATATTTATTCTCATCCATCTTGTCACTGCCTCGCTGATTCGTTTATAACAGTTTAAAGAATCCGTAAAACTGTTACGTTTTTACCTTTTTCTAGTATAACGGATAGTGCTCATATAATCAATATGTTTGTTATACTGGCGGTCAAAAAGACTGTTACTTTTCACGGCCTAAAAAGCCGCTCATAGTGTAACATGTATTTCCATCTTCCCTCTAAAAAATACCTTGTAGGAATATAAAAATAGTGATAGAATATCTTTGTATAAACCCGTTTTGTAAATTCATATGATAAAAGAGGATTATATTATGAAAAAAAGAAAGATGCTGTGTGTCTTCCTTGCCGCAATGTTTGTTTTGAGTGGACATTCTGCTGGGTATGTCTATGCAGCACAGGAGAGCGAATCTTCACAAATCCCAGAGTCTGCCGATTTTCCACCGGAAGAATCTCAGACTACGCCAGAAGCCCTATCTGAATCGACGATAGAGGTTAAAACAGAGAGCAATAATACCAATACAATGACGGAAGAAGAACTTTCCACCTACTATGGCAATTCAGTTTTTGTAGGCGATTCTATTATGGTGGGCTTTCGGAATTACTGTGCAAAACAAAAAACGTTTGCGCATGATATCCAGTTTCTGGCAGCAGGTAATTTCTCCGCGTTCAACGCGATGAAACCTGTTACATCCAACAATGTTCACCCCATGTATCGCGGCAAAAAATATCAAGTGTGGAACGCAATTCCTCTGATTGGTAGCCAGCGTGTTTTTCTCCTTCTCGGCATGAACGATCTCGGTATTCTTGGATTAGAAGGGGCACGCGATCAGTACAAACTGCTGATTGACAAAATTTTGGAGACATCACCAAATGTTGAAATCCATCTAATCAGTGTGACTTATACGCTGCCAGACTTAGGAAAAAAGACACTGAACAACGAAAATATTGCACAGTACAATATCCTTCTGCAAAAGATGGCAGAGGAAAACGGCTGGGGATATATTGACCTTGTGACCCCAATCTCTGATGGAAATGGAAATCTTGCCGCGGAATGTTGCAGTGATGGTTATGTGCATCTGTCCAAAACTGCCTATGCCTTGTGGGAAACTGCACTGATTGATTATGCCCACGCGCAGACAACTTGCAGTCAGGAGGAGACAGAGCCAGAAACTTTAACAGAAGAGACAACAGAAACTGATTTAACCTTAGAATCAGAGCCAGAGACGGAAATAAAATCGCCAGAAACCACGCCTGCGCCAAACGGCACGAAAGACAAAATAGAATCCATTCTGGAAACTCCAGTCAAAAAGTAAGGAGAAAAAATGATAAAAACAAGAAAGATACAAAAAATAACAGCAGCCCTTGTCATTGCAATTCTTCTTTGTAGTGGCTGCACTGACAAAACCAAGACCACTGCATCCGACGCAGTGCAGACTTCCAAACCAGAGATAACAGCAAAATCTATTGATGAAATTTATCAGGAAATCACACAGTCTGTCACATTGCAATCACCTGCATGTATGGACGAAGACTTTATCTCAAACTACTACGGCATTGATACAAAAACGCTTTCCGAATATGTTTTTAGCATGTCAGAAGACGCTGCACAGGCAGAGACTATCATTATTATGAAAGCTGAGCAATCAGAGGATTTGGAAGGACTTTCTAGTTGTCTGCAAACGGTGGTTGATGAGAAGAAAAATGAAATGGAAAATTATATACCAGAACAATTTGCCATTGTGGAAAAAAGCAAAGTTCAGACAAAGGGTAATTATGTGTGGCTTGTAATCTCCGAAAATGCAAAGTCAATCACAGATATTATTGAAAACAGTCTGTCATAGTGGAGGAAAAACATGGTCTTTAGCGGTATCCCTTTTCTCTTTTTCTTCCTCCCACTATGCCTGATTTTGTACTATGCAGTCCCATTTTCCTGGAAAAATGGGATTTTGCTTATTTTCAGCCTTGTTTTTTATGCGTGGGGAGAGCCGTTGTACATTCTTCTAATGCTGTTTTCCACGCTGCTCGACTACACAAACGGACGGCTTATGGAGCGGTTTGGCACAACAAAATGCAGAAAAACTTTTTTTCTGTGCTGCAGTATCTGTGTCAATCTGCTCATTCTTGCCTTTTTTAAATATGCAGATTTTGCCGTGTCCCTTGTAAATGATATTTTTGGCACACAGATTGCACCACCTGGAATCCATCTTCCGGTGGGCATCAGCTTTTACACGTTTCAGACCATGAGTTACATTATTGACCTCTATAAAGGCGAGGTGAAAGCAGAGCACAGCTATGCTGCATATCTAACTTATGTATCAATGTTTCCACAGTTGGTCGCCGGTCCAATTGTGCGTTTTGCGGATATACAAGAACAACTGCATCACCGGAAAATCACTTTTGACGGAATACAGACAGGCCTTCTGCGCTTTATGTTAGGACTCTTTAAAAAGGTGCTGATTGCCAATCAAGTTGGCGCGCTGTGGGAAGAAATCCGCATGTTAGCCGCCTCAGACATCAGTGTAGCTACCGCATGGCTTGGCGCACTCTGCTTCACTTTGCAGCTTTATTTTGACTTTAGCGCCTACAGCGACATGGCGATTGGCATGGGACACATGCTTGGATTTACGTATCATGAGAATTTTCGCTATCCCTTGACCGCCATCTCTGTGACCGATTTCTGGCGGCGCTGGCATATTTCACTGTCCACTTGGTTTCGTGATTATGTCTATATACCACTTGGCGGAAATCGATGTAAAATCCCTCGCCATCTCTTTCATATCGCAGTTGTGTGGTTCCTGACAGGACTCTGGCATGGCGCGTCCTGGAACTTTATTTTGTGGGGTGTCTACTATGGCATCTTACTGATGTTTGAAAAATATATCTGGGGAAAAGCACTTGCAAAATTACCAAAACTTTTGCAACACATTTATGCATTTTTAATAGTCGTCTTTGGTTTTGTCATCTTTGCAATTACCGACTGGAATGCACTTGGCGTCTACATCTGCCTGCTTTTTTCCTTTGCCACAAACAGCCTTGCCGACACACGTTTTCTCTGGTATCTTGGCAACTACGGCTTTGTGATTGCGGTTGCCTGTATCCTTGCCTGCCCTGTTTATCCATGGCTTTGTCAGAAGACAAGCTCACTCAGCAAACCAATGCGCTGCCTTGTGTCTACTGTTTCTGGCATGGCAGTTATATTACTGTTTGTATTGTCCACTGCGTATATGGTAAGCGACACTTACAATCCATTTTTGTATTTTCGTTTTTAGTACATCAAACAATAAATTTCTGATACATTGACGCAATATGATTATTCATATGCAAGGCAAAGGAATGAGTCATAGCAGTGGCTGCGACGATTGACGACAGCAAAAGGGCTGCAGTCCTTTTGCAGATGGATAATCAGACAAGTCAAAGTGTCAGTTAATTATTATTCGATGTACTAGCATCTGGTCAGAAATTAAATTCGTGAACCGCCTGTTTCGCACCGTTGCGTCGTTAAAATTTCTAGACGATGCCACTGCATCGCCGTTGAAATTTTGCCTAGCACTGACACGAACCATCCAGTGCACAACTCTAATTTCTGTCTGGATGGAGCACTAGGAACTGTTAAGAAATGAACAGTTCCTTAGATAAAGGATTCATATTATGATTACAGAAAATAAAATTAGAAAAGTGATAACGATTCTGCTCTGTGTAGGAATTTTATCCCTTTCTATATGGCTTCTCCTCTCTCCAAAAAAGAATTTTTCAGAAAATGAAAATAGATATCTGACCAAGTTTCCAGTTCTATCCGCAAAAAATTTGCTTGATGGAACTTACACAGAATCATTGAGTGATTGGCTTGCAGATCACTTTCCACAGAGAGACTTTTTTGTGGGATTAAAGAGCCAGACAGAGATTCTAAGCGGCAGAAAAGAAATCGACCATATTTATGTTGCAAAAGAAGATTACTTAATTGAACAGTATGCACAGCCACAAAATACGCAGCGGATTATAGACACACTTACCCGCTTTTATGAGAAAGTATCTCAAGCGGAAGTAAATATAAATCTAATGCTAGTGCCAACAGCCGTGACTATCCACAAGGATTTGCTTCCGCAAAATGCCCCTGCGTCCAATCAGCTAGAAACTGCGCAGTCCATTTATACTGCCACAGAGATTCCTAAAATTGACTGTACAGACTGCCTTTTTACTGGCGTTTCGGAAGGTCAGCTCTACTACCGCACGGATCATCACTGGACCACACTTGGCGCCTACTATGGTTATCTCGCTTTTTGTGCAGCAAAAAATTTGCAGCCTGTGTCGCTCACTTCGCTGCAAAAACAGACAGTGACAGAAGACTTTGCTGGAACTCTATACTCCAAGGTAAATGATTACAACCACAAAAAAGATTCTATCACTGTGTACACCAACCCAGAGGACCATTTGACTGTCACGTACACCGATACCGGTGAAGTGTCGGACAGCCTCTACAATTTTGATTATTTGACGGAGAAGGATAAATATTCCCTTTTCCTAAATAACATTCATTCCCTGATTGAAATTGAGAATCAAACGTCGTCCTCCGAAGATGTGCTAATGCTTATCAAGGACAGCTACGCCAATTCCATAGTGCCCTTTCTCGCACACCACTATCGGAAAATCTATGTCTTTGACACGCGCTATTACAAAGATGGACCATCCTCATTTCTATCAGAACACAAAGAAATTAACGATATTTTACTATTATATAATATGAACACGCTCGATACTGACTCCGGCATTCGGGGGATTTATTGAGTAATAGACGCTTAACATTTTTGTATAAGGAGATTTTATGAACGAAAAAGCATTGCGTATACTAGAATACCCAAAAATTATCAGTCTGCTTATGGAAAAAGCAAGCTCCGAGCCTGGAAAAGAACTGTGCCAGAAGCTAACTCCAATGACAGACATTGCCCAGATAGAGGAAGCACAACAACAGACTGCCGACGCTTTTAACAGACTTGTAAAGGGCGGTAGAATCCATTTTAGCGGAAATAAGGACCTTCGTTTTAGTATCCGTTCTCTGGAAATTGGAAGTCCTCTCTCTGCCAGCGAGCTTATAAAAATCGCCGCTTCGCTTGCCTGTGCCACAAGAGCAAAAGCATTTGCGCGCTCAGAGCACGACGAGGAAACACAGGACAGCTTACAGACATTTTTTGCAGACTTAGAGCCGCTAACGCCGCTGCAAAATGAAATCAATCGTTGTATCCTCTCCGAAGAGGAAATTGCAGATGATGCAAGCTCGACACTCAAACATATCCGACGCAGCATCAATTTAACCAACGAAAAAATACACAGCCAACTGACAGGTATGGTAAACAGCAGTTATCGCACTTATCTGCAAGATGCTGTTATCACAATGCGAAACAATCGCTATTGTATTCCTGTCAAATCAGAGCATAAAGGAAATGTGCCGGGAATGATTCACGATCAGTCCTCCACTGGTTCCACGCTTTTTATCGAGCCAGCGGTTGTTGTCAATCTCAATAATCAGCTCAAAGAGCTTGCTCTGAAAGAAAAAGAAGAAATCGAGCATATTCTGGCAGAACTCAGCGCAAGTGCCGGTGAACACACAACGGAACTTGCAAACAATTTCCGTCTTTTGACACAGCTTGACTTTATCTTTGCCAGAGCCGGACTTGCCATTGACATGAATGCTTCCCGCCCACTGTTTAATCAGAACCGTTATATTCATATTCGCAAGGGGAGACACCCATTATTAGATAAAAAAACTGTTGTTCCTATTGATATTCATCTTGGAAAAGAGTTTGACCTTTTGGTGGTGACGGGTCCAAACACCGGTGGAAAAACAGTGTCGCTAAAAACAGTTGGACTTTTCACGCTAATGGGACAGGCAGGACTGCATATACCAGCACTTGACCGTTCCGAACTTGGCGTGTTTACTGAAGTATATGCCGATATTGGTGATGAGCAAAGCATTGAACAGAATCTATCTACTTTTTCTGCCCATATGACAAACACCATCTCCATCTTGAAAAATGCCAATGAAAATTCGCTTTGCATTTTTGATGAACTTGGTGCGGGTACCGACCCAGCAGAGGGTGCAGCGCTCGCAATTGCAATCTTAAAGCACTTGCACGATAAAGGTATCCGTACAATGGCAACCACGCATTACAGCGAGCTGAAAGTGTTTGCGCTCACCACTCCGTATGTAGAAAATGCCTGCTGTGAATTTGATGTGGAAACCCTTCGCCCGACCTACAAACTTTTAATTGGTATTCCGGGAAAGAGCAATGCTTTTGCAATCTCTGCCAAACTTGGCCTTCCCGACGAGATTATTGTCTTAGCAAAGGAACACATTAGCGAGGAAGAAGAAAGTTTTGAAGACCTTCTAGCAAACTTAGAATCAAGCCGGCGTACAATTGAAAATGAACGCAACGAAATCCAACGTTACAAGGCAGAGATTGAATCACTAAAAAAGAAACTAGAACAAAAGCAAGAACACATCGACGCACAGAAAGATAAAATCCTGCGTACGGCAAATGAAGAGGCGCGCAAAATTCTTCAGGAGGCAAAAGATGTTGCTGACGAGGCTATCCGTGATTTTCAGAATGTCCATGTCAACAAAACTTCCATACAAGATTTGGAAAAAACTCGCACAAAAGTGCGCGACAAGATTTCTGAGAAAAATGCAAAATTATCTGTTGTCTCGGAAAAACCTACCCACAAGATATTAAAACCCAACCAAATTAAGCCTGGCGATATGGTAAAAGTTGTATCTATGGGCTTAAAAGGAACTGTCTCTTCCAAACCAGACGCAAAAGGAGATCTTTTTGTGCAGTGTGGTATTATCCGATCAAAAGTAAATATTAAAGATCTGGTGTTAGTGAACGAGGATCTTCTTTCTGGCAATGCTGCCCACAAAAAAGGTTTTGGCAACAATCACAGTACACCGAAAACAGGCGGCGGAAATATTGGCATGTCCAAGGCTGCAACCATTTCTTCCGAGATTAATCTGCTGGGAATGACTGTCGATGAAGCACTCTCAGAACTTGACAAATATCTTGATGACGCCTATTTATCACACGCGCCAAGCGTGCGCATTGTTCATGGAAAAGGAACTGGTGCACTTCGCCAAGCCGTTCAAAAGCACTTAAAACGTATTTCCTACGTGAAATCCTACCATCTTGGCGAGTACGGCGAGGGAGATTCCGGGGTGACAATTGTAGAATTTAAATAAAATACAGACAAGAAAGGATTGAAAAAATGGCAAACAAACAAAAAATTTTGATTGTTGATGATGATGAAAATATAGCACAATTAATCTCATTGTATTTAACTAAGGAATGTTTTGAGACCAGAATTGTATATGATGGAGAATCCGCATTGCAGGAAATGAACAGCTTTTCACCGGATCTTATTCTGCTCGATCTGATGCTTCCAGGAATCGACGGCTATCAGGTATGTCGCGAGGTGCGCCAAAAATCGCAGATCCCGATTATTATGCTGTCTGCCAAAGGGGAAGTGTTTGACAAAGTGCTCGGCTTGGAGCTTGGCGCCGACGATTACTTGGAAAAACCTTTTGACACCAAAGAACTTGTCGCGCGCGTAAAGGCTGTTCTTCGCCGCTACAAAGCTGTTGTACCCGCAGAACCTATACCTGATGCCAAGCAGGTCACATATCCCAACCTTACTATCAATCTTACTAACTACTCTGTGATATACAATGGCAACACGGTAGAAATGCCACCCAAAGAACTCGAACTGTTGTACTTTCTTGCCGCGTCGCCAAATCATGTATATACAAGAGAACAACTTCTTGACCAAATCTGGGGATATGAATATATTGGGGATACACGCACTGTTGATGTGCATATCAAAAGGCTTCGCGAGAAAATTAAAGACCACGAATCCTGGCGCATCGCGACGATCTGGGGTGTCGGATATAAATTTGAAGTAAAAAACATATAATCTTGAACGCAGAAGGAATGATCCACCCTTGAAAAGAACACTCTATTTAAAATTTGTACTGGCATATATTATCTTTGCATTTTTTGGCTTTATCGTTGTTGCAACCTTTACCTCCAGCATGACACTGGAACATATGAAGCGTGAACGTGCGGATTCCCTGTATAAAGAAGCACTGTTAATCTCTGACTCCTACGCTGCTGATCTGTACAACAACGAGATTACGCTCGAATCCGTATGGCGCCAGATTGAAGCTATTGGCACGTTTCTCGATGCTTCCATCTGGATTGTAAATCCGTCAGGACTTATTGTGCTGGATTCGAGTTCCCCGTTAGAAATTGAAAATCCTACCACCATTCCAAATTTCAGCCCCACAATCACAGGAAATTCTTTCTATACGGTTGGAAATTTCTTTGGCATGTTTGAAAATGAAATGATCTCTGCATTTGCACCGATTACCGCCCAATATAAAGTGAAAGGTTATGTAGTTATCCACGCCTCTGTCGAAAAGCTGCAATACTCCTGCAACTCCCTTTTAAATATCTCCTACATCACGCTGGTTATTCTGTTTTTATTGTCGCTAATCATTCTGCTTTTTTTTACGGAAATGGTATATCTGCCGCTTCGCAAAATTACGCACGCGACAGAACAGTACGCGATTGGTAACTTTCGATATGAATTTCAATTGGACAGCGAAGACGAAATTGGATATCTTGCCGCCTCACTTGCATATATGGCAAGTGAAGTTGCAAAGAGTGAGGACAATCAAAAGCGGCTTGTCGCAAATATTTCTCATGATTTTCGCTCCCCGCTCACTTCAATGCGCGGGTATCTCGAAGCAATGTTAGACGGTACAATCCCACCCGAAATGCATGAGAAATATATTGGTGTTGTATTAAATGAGACAGATCGCCTGACAAAATTGACAAACTCCCTTCTCACACTCAACAATCTCAGCACCAAGGGCATGATACTTGACCGAAGCAATTTTGATATCAATCAAGTAATCAAAAACACTGCTGTGTCCTTTGAGGGAACCTGCCGCGAAAGGCTAATCTCCATTGAATTAGTTCTCACAGGAGATACCATGTATGTGAATGCAGATATGGTTAAAATTCAACAAGTGCTTTATAATCTATTGGACAACGCCATTAAATTTAGTCACAAAAATTCCTCGATTAAAATCGAGACAATAGAGAAATCAAACAAACTTTTGGTATCGGTAAAAGATAGCGGTATTGGCATTCCTAAAGACAGCATTCGTCTAATTTGGGATCGCTTCTACAAGACTGACCTCTCTCGTGGCAAGGACAAAAAAGGGACTGGTCTAGGACTATCCATCACCAAAGAAATTATTCAATCTCACAGTGAAAATATCAATGTCATTAGCACAGAAGGCGTTGGAACAGAGTTTATCTTCACCCTAGAAAAAGCGGATGAAAAAAAATAGAGTAGGAAAGGCTTTCCCTACAAGACTGTCGCGTTCTGTATGAATAAAAGACTGGAGCAAATCTGTTACTATCATACAGGTTTGCTCCAGTCTTTTATGGGTATTTATGTTTTACCTTTTACAAATCCCTCACAGGAAAATCTGTAGGGGATTTATAATTTGTTACATTTTTGGACTTTAATCTTCTCCGATTTTATTCATATTCGTAACGCAATTCTTCATTGTCACCATAATAGTGATTATTATCTCTTGCATTTCCTACCGGAAATACTGTAACTCTATAGCGTGCAATAACTTTCTTGGTGATACTTGACTTCACTTCAATCGTTGTCGTACCTGCTCTAACTGCCTTTAAGGTAGCGGAATAGCTTCCTCCGATTGCCTTAACCGATGCGACCTTGCTGTTGGAACTGGTCCAAATCAGTTTATCTGTAACAGCATACTGTGCACCAATATTATCAGCTAATGCCAAGAGTGTATAGCTATTTCCAGAGACGAATCTTGTATGCGCTATGTCATATTCCTGATTGAAATATTCGTCCTCCCATACATCATTATTCTGATAAGTCTTAAATGTTGTTATAGGCATTCCTTTATATGTCTCATAGTCCTCATATTCGTTGTACCAATATCCATTATACTCATTAAGACCCAAATCCCAATCTGATGCTGGAAGCTTTGTCGTTGTGACTGCCTTCTTAACTGGTTTTGATATCTGATCGCGGAACAATGCTGTAACGCTTACATTGTATTTGCTCTGTGCTGTCAATACATTTCCACTTAACCTAGCACCTGCCATGTATGTTTTCTTAGAAGACTCCCACCAATAATCATTATCTGCATAGAAGCTTGCTATCAAGGAATTTCTAGCATCTGTTACATCAATTCTATAGCCTTCTGCATAGATATTTGCTGCAAATTGCACTGTAAATCTGTTGTCAGCTACATCTGTAACACTTAGATTCTTTACTGGATCTAATGCTTTTACCTTAATTTTAACCTGTGCTGATAATTTATCGAGATAACGGTCTTTTAGTTCAAGGGATACTGGTGACTTCACTTCCTTAGTTGCCATCAAATATCTGCCATTACTTGTGAGTTCAAATCCTTCTTGTGCCAATGTCGCTTTCAGTTCATCATCAACAACAATACCACGATTATAGTTCATGTTAGTAGTAAGAACGGTCTTACCTGCCTTATAGGTTACAAGGTCTGTAAGCGCAATTCTTTGCCCTACTTGCATTGTTACACTCTTACCTGCAATCGAATCCGGTGTTGCTATAACATCAATATATAAATAATCAACAACTCCACTTAACGAATCTCTCACTTCGACTTTAAGTTTTTCCGGCTGCTTAAAGGTAATCTTACCCTTCTTGTCAATCTTTGCACTGGCTGCATATGCATAATTCCATCTATAGGTGTAATCTCCTAATTCCTCATCATAGTACTGTTCAATTCTTCCACTACGAACAGTATAGGTGAGTTTTGGATCAGTGTATGATGTTTTCAGACTGCTTTCTAATGGAAGTGGATACCACGGCGTTATATCGTTCTTATCTGCTGCTGCATCCAAATCAGCAAAAGAACCCTCAACAGAGATTACTGCACTGCTTTCTGTTGCTAAGTCAAACAGATAACCATCTACATCGGTGCCTAGATCAACTGTATCTCTATCTTTAATCTCAGAATCCAGACTTATAACATAAGGAAGTGTTGTTGTAGCCTCCTTTGACACACCGCTCGCAGAGAATTCAACATCGTGTTTTACATTGCCGTCATTAAACGAATCAATCTTGCTGACATTTCTGATATAAACTGTGTAAGTCTCTTTCGAATCTAATCCTGTAATAGTGTAGGAAACAACATCTGTCTTCTTGCCATTCTTATCCCAGAGTCTATTATTATTTTCTGATGACTGTGGCATAAAGATTGGTGCTACAGCAAAACCTGCTGCCTTCCACTGCTGATTCGTCATGCCTTTAATTTTGCCTTCTATATCAGAAACGGATGCACTACCTTTTACAACATAAATCTCTCTGCGATAACCATAATCGTAGTTATGATCCTCTACATACTTATATTGTACTTCAATCTTGTTTCCATGAGGAATCAATTTGTTAAGTTTCGGCGCTGCCACTTGAGAAACTGTAATCTTGACTGTTGCTGCCTTTGCAGACTCAATCTTTTTCGGCTTGCCATTTTCATCTCGTATTACCGGATATACTGTAACAGTTGCAGAACCGCCTGCCTTCAATGCTTTTGCGTAGCCAGTATCTTTGTTTACTGCTAAGTACTCATTTCCGCTTGTCACTTCATACTGAAGCCAGATAATATCACTATTCTGTGCTTTTGTAAGCTTAACATCAAGTGCCTGTGTCTCACCTACAACCATCTTTGTCTTAGGTGAATTAAATGCAATTGATTTGGGTGCTACTGCCTGTGACAAATCTGCCTCTAAATCTGCTTGCGAGAACAACAGCTCAAATTTCTCCTGATGCCCTTCACTCCAGCGGATTGTAAAGGAAGTATCTTTCTTATCTGATGCGTCAAAATGTGCCCTAATCTGACCATACTGGTCATATAGGATCTCGCCCCCAGCCCCTTTAATCGCGTTCTCATAGGCAGCTTTATCCAGAATATTGTAATCATACTCTGATGGTGTCTGAATATTAATAGTCACATAATTGCCATCGTTATCATAAGAATAGGGAATTCCTTCTCTAAAATTAATCTTATGTGTGTACTCAGCACGATTGTATTCATCATAAAGTTTTAATGGATTCCCATTATCACCATACGCTGATACTGTCGACTTTCCATGTAATGTTGTGAACTCCTTCTCTGAGTCAAGTACAATTCTATAGTCAAATGCATAGGCTTTGTCGTAAACTTTCTCACCATTGATATCCTCTTCGCCAGTGTATAGTTTACCATTATCTTTTATCCGTAAGGTGTATGTTGTACCACCCTTGAGTACATCAAAGCACTCCTTGCCATCACTGTCATATACTCCAAGTGTCGGAAGTTCATAAAATGCTGGGAACCCTGTTCCATTCCATGTAAATGCTTCTTTATCTGCCTCAATATAACCTTCAATGTTAAAATTATCACCAGATATAATATCAGCTACATATTCAGCCTCAACGGAACTGCCTAGTTCTTTCGGGCTAACCTTTAAGTCAAGCGGCTCAATTGCAAATACAGCGAGAGGAGTTGGTCCAAATGCCTTATATGTTTCGTCGCCTTTAAACTCAGCTAAAATATAATATGTTCCTGCATGAATAGGACCCTTTTCAGGATCAAATGGAGCATAGCCCTCATATTCGTATGCCCATGTAATATTTATGCCAGAATTCGCTTCTTTTATAGCTTCAAATGCTTCTGATAGCTTCGAAATAATTTCACCTGAATAATTATAAATTCCCAGATTGCCATCACCTATAGTTTTTAGCGGAAATTCCGTAGTCCCCATTACATTGACTGTAATATCCGCTTCGTCCGCTGCTTCATAAACAGACTTTGATTCAAGTGTTTTCTTATCATTCTCTACTTTAACAGTATAGATATCATCATCAGTGTAATTACTGCCCTTAAAGTTAACACCTGTTACTGCAACTTTATACTTACCATCTTTTACAAAGGTTTCTGTATCGTCATATATTTCCTGATATTCCTTGGTGCCATCTGGATTTGTAATCTCTTTCTTAACAGTCCAATATGCGTTGTTATATGCAGGTGCTGTCTCTGCATCCGCTTCTTTCCATGTACCATCCGCTTGATAAAGCATTATCTTGCCAGTATTTTGACACTCACTTACAAACGCTCCAACGGTTGTGTCTGTCAATGCCTTGTAGCCGCCTTCTAGAGCTGGTACAAGTTTTGCACGCTGTCTTTCAATGACAAAATAGATTACAGCATCCTCTGCATGTTTTTCAGCCGTCTCATCATTGTAAGAAATTGTCAGCTTGTATACACCTGCGTCCTTGCCTGCATATGAATAATTATAGTATGAAAAATATTCAAGTCCTTCATCACCTGTCTCAAGCTTTGCCACATCAGGTTTACTATAACTGCGTTCCCATGTATACACTAAAGACCCATTGCCCTCTACATTGCCCTCTACTTTCGCTTTTTTATAGTCACCGCGACTCTGGAACAACGGCTCTCCATCATATACCTTATAGAGCACCTTCTGGTCAACATCATTGATTTTAATGCCTGTAGCTTCTTGATAACCAGCAGCTGTGTAACTCTTAATAATATCCCCTGTATCGATTACAACAGCGGTTGAATTGTTGATTTTGATTTCTACAGCCTTGTCATTATAATCATTTTTAACAGAGTAATTTGGGTTTTCTGTTGCTACAGTCTTATAATTCTCGTAGCTCCCATTTGCAGTATAAGTAGCTACTTGACCGCTGAATCTTACCTTGAAGATTTCCTTGTAGCCGTCTTTAATATCCTGCTGTGTAAGTGTTGATGTTAACTTAGCTATATCTTCATCTGTCCGAACTACATTTCCGTCCTTATCCTGTATAATCCGGATAATTTTAAATACTGGTTCATATGGCTGTGTGTATGCTTGCCAATCCTCATTTGTAAAGAATCGGTCTCTATCAATATCGAGCGCTTTGGGATTTTCAGAAGTATCATTTGTGTCATATACATTATAGCTAACATTCTTAAGGACTTCCTGCGCTGTTACACCCTGATAAAATCCTGCGTCATTTCCAGCTATTGTCGGTTGAATCGATATTTCAACCTTCTTAATCTCTACCAGTACATCTACAGATGATTTATCATAAAGTCCATTGTCACCATCATAGACAATACGATAAACATAGGTGCCTGCCTCAACTGGGTTACCATCAAGTTTGTCATTAACAGAATAATAATATCTGTTTATGGGGTTCCCGTCAGCATCTGTAGTTGGATAGACATCGCAATACGAAGTTTTATACCACTGAGCTTTTGTAGACGCACCCTCTATTTGAGTAAAAACAGGCTTTCCATCCTGAGATACACTGACTTCTCCCACTTTTACATTAGAATTGTCAGAAGCAAAGACTGCCTGCTCACTTCCTGTATAAGGACCAAAGGTAATTTTCTTTATCGCATTGCCATCTCGGTCAATACCTTCGTCCACTTTATCCTTCCAGGTGTCGCCAGTCAACTCAACCTCTATCTTGGTTTCTTTTAAGTCACCCACGACTACTTTCTCAGAATTACATTTCGGCTCTTCATAATTTCCGCCATATGTAGTCTTTGCAGCAGCAGAAAATGCAACTGTCGCTTCTAAGATATAATCCTTATTCTTTACAAGCGGCTCCTCTGCATCTTCACCAGTATATGCATCTTTTACTTTTAGGTTTGAGAATACAATATCCCCATCTTCTGGCTTCTCTGCATTGTAAGAAAACATTCTGCCATCAGAACCTTCAACATATGCATCGACAACTTTTACATCTGTTTTTTTACTTCCTGCACTTACTGCACCAACCACCATTTCAGCTTTTACAGTTGCCTTCTTAATAACAAAGTCCACCGTAGCTGTACTGCCATTATAATAAGTTGTATTTGGAATCGTCAGCTCCAGTTGATACTCTCCTGCATCTTGGGGAACTGTACCTTCTGCCATATTCGTATAGCCACTAGCGCCTTTTTGCTTCCACTGGGGCTGAATACTATTCCATGCATCCTCAAAGTAAAGATCTCCTTCTAAGCTCCCATATTCGAGATAAAGTCTATTCCAAATATTCTCACTTAGGGTATCCCCATCTGTAAAAGGAGTCTGGTTATAGTCATAAACAGCAGTTGTATCCTCGCTCTTAAGCTTGTCAACTTTTAAATGAAATGTCAATTTATCATCTGCAGAATCCATCCCCAGATCAGTTGTCTGCTCCTCTGTTTCTTTCTCCACTGTTGACTCTACTGGCACAGTCTCAGTGTGTTCTACAGACTCTGTCTCTGTCAGATCCACTGTTGTTGTCTCTGTCGGTTCTTCAGATACTGTCTCTGTCGGATCCACCGTTGTCGTCTCTGTTGTCTCTTCAGATGCAGTTTCTGTCGGCTCCTCAGAAATAACTTCCGCGGATTCCTCACTGTCATTTGACACACTATCCTCACCGGTTTCCTCTGCGTCATCCGCTTCTGATGGAGCAGCTTCTTCCGTTGGCGCTTCCGTCTCGGCTACTGTCTCGACCTCGGTTTCCGCCTCCGCTGCCAATGCTGTTGACGGCAGTGATGTCACCGTCATAGCGGCGGCTAATGCTAGAGCTAAAATTCGTTTCGCCTTAAACAGCTTTTTGAATTCGTCCAGTTTCATTCCTCGTTTTCCTCCTTGTTTTCTTGTTTTACTGCTTCAGCCCAGTCTGTTCTATCACAGAATCGCTGCTGTAACAGATAATTGTTCCCTCATCATTAAGCAGATTATACTTTTCATAATTCTGCATATAATATTCTATAATCTTCTGTACATTCTCTTCCCCAGAAACGTTATAGCATATATCGAGGTACTCCTCATCCTTTGCTGCTTTGATTCTTTCTGCCTCCACCCCAAGTTCCTCAAAGCGGTCAAACTTCTCGGCTGTAAAGCCTGCTTCTTCTAAAATACTTAGCAGACTTTCCGACTCAGGATAAGACTCTTCCTGTGCTGGTGCTGAATAGTTTTCTTCAAGATATGAATTGATCTCCTCTGCCTTCTTCGCATCACCGCACCCTGTCAGGGCTGCTACAAACAGAAGGCAGACAATACTAACTATCCTTTTGAATATTTTCATAACCCTCCTTTTTTATTTTGTTCGGTGGCCGCAGCTCACCCCTGTTAATTGCTACAACCAGCACTCCTGGTGACTAAAGCGCTAGTTTTACAAGATAATTATACTAAACTTTTCATTTTTTTGTAACCCTTTTTTAATATTATATTTATTACTATTTAAACAAATATTGATGCAAATTGCTGGGAAATTTTGTCTCATTTGTTGGTATATTCCTTTATTTTCATCATATTGCACATATATTACATTTCTTTTTATTGAACTTTTCTAAACAACATTCGCATGGAAAAAGGTTTATACTTTACTTACTGTAACTATACACCCATCAGCTTTGCTGATGTTCTTCCTCTGGATGCCCATGTGCAATCGAATAGGGAAGCTCCATCTTCCCCTACTCGCCGCGCCGCCGATGTGCTATGCAATGGCATATTTCCTCTACATCGGCGTGCGTATAGAAAAGAACACCTATGGGTATTTATAGGTGTTCTTTCTTAAATTTGTCTGTTTACTATCCAATCTGATAATAAACATACCGCGTCCCGCTATAATTGCCAACACCTGTAATGGTAAGGCAAGCAAGCCCCCGCTTATCTGCATTGATATAAGAGCAAGTGTAGTCTCTCCCCGCTCGCAAGACAGCGCCGTTGTCCTTATCTTTAATTTCTTTTAGCTCAAGACGTACTGGTGTTCCATTATTATAACTTAACTGTTTTGTCCCTGTTGTAATGACAAAGGAAGTCGCGGATTTTGGAGTGATAGTAAAGGTCAGGCGCGTGCTGCCCTGCAAATAACCCGTTCCAGTAAGCGTTACAACCGCATTCCCTGTGTTGATATTTTTGCTGTAATCTACTGTGTAAGGAAGTGGATACCACTCCTCTGTGTCTTTTATCGGGGCAAACTGTCTTAATTCTGCGTCAGTTAACGTGAGCGCCTCCCCAGTATACTGTTTCACGATTGTCTGCGCTGCTTCAAAGTCAACTGCCTGCTGCATGGTTGCCTTTGTAATGTTGAATTTCACGGTTGCGCTTCCTTTATAAATGCCGTCTGATTTTGCCTTGTAGGTCACAACCGCTTTTCCGGGTTTGTTGTTATTTTTGATAGTAATATCATACTGATCTGCTGTAATTTCCTGTCCTTCCAAATCTAAAATCCGATATTCATCCACTGTGATGGGCTTTTTTAAATAGGGTTGATCTGGTATTACAGGAAGCTGTAACTTTTTGAGTTCCCGCTTGACAACACTATACTTTTTCGTCTTGCTTCCAGTGTAATTGCTGTTTGGTTTTGCTGCTACTGTACAAGTGGCTTTTGACGACACTTGTGTGTTATTTTCAGTGGTTATCTCACAATCTTCTGTAGAAACTACAAGTTTTCCTGCCTTTATCGTAATCTTCTCCGGCAATACTGGCTGTCCTGTATAATATGCGTTAGACAGCGTAATTGCAGACAATGCTGCGGGCTTTATCTTAAAATATCGAATTGTTGCATCTTCATCTATTACATAGTTATCAGACACTTGTATTTTCACAAAAGCTCTTGCTGCCACGCTGCCGTCGCTTTCATAGGACACATTAATATTATTTCCATACTCATATGTATAATCTCTGCCCACTCCTGCCTTTAACACCTTTTTGCCATCAAGCACTTTTATTGCTGGCCGAAGTTCCTTTTGTGTATAGGTCTGGTCTTTGATTGGCTGTATTGCGGTGCTATCCAGCTTTTTCTTTTGAATTGGAAAATTCAAACTGCGTGAGCCAGCATAACTTCCCTTCCCAGTGATTATCACCTTCGCTTCTCCTGCATTAATATTGTTGGCATAAACAATTGTGTAGTTAGAAGCGGCAATTATCTTTCCATCTGTGTCCGTAACTGTCAGCTTTGGTTTTTGTGCCTTGCCATTATAAATCAATGTATTGTTTTCTTCTGTAAATCGAATCTGCAGGCTGTTAATATCCCTTTTGCTCACAATATTTTTCTTGAGCGCATTGGGTTTATTTTTTACCTGATAATTTCCCAAAAGTGTGATTTGTGCATCATATTTTTCTCCCAACACAAGGGAATCGAGTGGTGTCGCTGTCGTTGTGCCTGCGTGGTACAAAACCGCACTATATTGTGTCTGGTCCAGCTCTGTTTTTCCAACAAGCACGCGCATTCTGCTGCCCTGATTGTCATAGGCAAGCTGCACGCTAACGCTGCTCTCTGCAATCTGTTTTGGAGCAATAACAAAAGATTGTGTAAACTCCCCTGTATAATTCCCAATACCACTCACAATTACTTTAGGCGCGTTTGGGTCCTCTAACCCCGCTGCCACTATATTATTTTCATATATTACAGTATAATCTTTGTTTTTCTTTAGTGTCTTTTTGTTCCATTTTACAGAAACTGCTGGTGTCAACGCTTTGTCTGCAAATGTCGCTTTTGCAACGGTCACTGTAATATCAGACGCAATATCTTTTGGTATAATTTGAAAGGTCTTTGTAACTTTTCCCTGACAGTTTCCCTTTCCAGTCACAGTAATTGTGGCAGTTCCAACATTTGTGTTTTGTTTGTATGCCACAGAATAGCTTTTTGTTGGAACGTCTGCCCCATATGCTGTTACCTTCACTGTAGGTTTTATTGCACTTCCTGTAAAAGTGCAGGCAAGTGTCCCGTCAGGCAAAACACTGCTGTCCTCCGCTGTACTAGCAATGCTTACCATATCCTCTGACAAAACAGTTTTGACAATGGTAACAGTTACCCGAATTTGTCCAGTATAATTATTGATTCCTGTAATATCCACTGTATAGTTTCCCGCATTGCAAGGCTGTTTGTTATAAACAATTGTGTAGTCTATGTCTTTTATAAGACGCGCTGCGCCATTGTGCAACACTAAGTCGTCCTGTATTGCACCGTTATATGACAGTGTGGTGGATTCCACCATCTCTCCCGCAATGGTTTTTGGATAAATCGTAAATGTTTGCTCAACAGTTCCTGTATATTTTCCAATCCCTGTAATCACAGCCTTAGGTGCATCTGCGGATTCTTGGTCCCCTGACAGGGTATTGTTACTGTATACAACTGTATAATCAATATCTTTTGTGAGCGGTTCGCCCATGTAATGAATGTCTATCTCTGGTTCATTTTGCGTACCATTATATTCCTGTGGTTCAATCTCTCTCACCATCTCAGAAGTCAACAGCCTATTTTCCTGCGGCACATCAAACTCACCGTCACTGGTATATGCTTTAATCCGATAGGTCCCCTTAGATGCTGCATCCTGCCAACCATCCGCATTTTGAAAAAAGGTCTCTCCTGGGTTGGACTTTGCAACAAACTCAACGGCTTTTGCATTGGTATAAGATTGGTCAATAAAAATTGCAGCCCCTTGCTCCCCATTAATTTGACCATTTGATAACGTTATAACTACGCTGAACAGGTCTCCGTCTGCCACTGTAGCATACTTTTCAAGCGCAATTGTATGATATCCCTCAAATACAGTTGTTCCCGTCTCCTGTGCGCTAAGCTTGCCTGATTGTGGATCAGATGCATCAGTCAATCCAGTGTAAATCTCTACCTTATAGTCTGTCTCTACAGATTTAATGCCAATTCCAACCGCCTCAATCACTTGGTTGCCTGTACTTTGATACACTGCCGCTGCTGTGATTGTATCGTCGCTCTCATACCTCACTCCTACAGAACCATCATACTGATAAATGTGGTCATAATTATCTGCTTCTTCATATTCAAAGGCAAATATTGTATTGGCTAGAGAAGCCTCCTCGTAAGACATCCAAAAATATCCGTTATCACCATAGCTTTCACCCCAACTATTTTTTATCAGCCATGCACCATTATTTTTAGGAATAAAACTGATTTCTGCCTCCAAAAATACAGGGTCCTGATTAATCGCAGTATATTTAAAATTATTTTTATCAAAGTTATCGTCCCAGCCCACGATTGCTATTGCATGATTTCCGCCTTCATTATAATCGTTATAATAAACTGTTGGACCATCATAGCCTTCAACATAATTACTGCTGCGCGATTCACTATGTTTGTATGACGCCGCAACCGCGCCATGCTTGAGTATCATCTCCTTAATAGAATCGGTATTACTTTTATTGATCCAATAAGCATTTCTAAGATGCACTAAATCTGTGTATGCATACTCTTGTGGCACATTCAGCTCTTTTGTTAGCTTCGTCTGGTCTGCACTGGGATACACCATACTAGAATGCGTCCGCTCATCTGCTACCCCCGTCCATCGCGCCAATGCAAAAGTGGTAAACATGCTGTTGCCGCCATTATTTACTTTTTCCGCCGTCAGAGGAATTACCTTGTCTCCTTCTAGTCCGCCGTCTGGTCCTTCTATATTTTCATTATAAAAAAAGTGAATGAGATGCGGCTCAGAAAGGTTTACCTCTTCTCCCGTCTGTTTTTTGTAAATGCTCTCCGCTGGTGCAATCGCGGCAAAAGACCAACAAGCTCCCCAGCCTCCTTGGTCTTTAACCGCTGTGTCCTGACCATCCTCAACCGCCGAATATCTGTCTGGAAGACTGCCTCGTACGGAAAATAAGGAAGCTTCCTGCGCCTGTTCAAGCGGCTGCGCCTCCATTCCGCTGTCAATATATCCAGAAAATACAAATCCGTCAGACTCCATTTTCTGATTTAATTCGTCCTTTAACCGCTCCTCCACTTCCTTAATCTGGGCTTCTGTAAGATTGGCTTTGGTCTCTAGTTCTGTCAACGTTTCCGTTTCGAGTTCTGTCTCGGTTTCTGTCTCTAACTCTGTGAGCGTTTCTGTCTCTGTCAGCGTTTCCGTTTCCAATTCCGTATTTTCTTCTGTCTCAGGTTCTATCGACGTACTTGATTCACTTTGCGTTTCGGGCTCCGTCTCTATTATTGAACTCGACTCAGGTTCTGTTTCCAATTCTGTATTCGTTTCTAGCTCTGTGGTTGACTCAATTTCCAACTCTGTATTTATCACATCACTTGTTTCAGTAATTGAATTGGTCTCGGTTTCTGTAGTGGTTTCAGTTTTGGTATTTGTTTCTGTCTCTATATTTGACTCGGCTTCTGGCTCCACACTCGTTTCTACATCTGTTTTTATGTCTGATTTTGATTCTGTTTCGTTTTTTATTTCTGTATGTGTCTCTAACTCCTGTTCTGTTGTATCGTTTGATTCCTCTGCAACGGAAATCATTGTATTTGTTATCGATTCTTCTGATTCTAGTTCATTAACGTTTCTGGTTTCTTTCGCTTCTGATTCAATATCCCCCCTTGATTCTGCATTGTATTGTGATGTCCCTTCGGTCTGTAAGCTCACAGACGAAAAACTATATATATTTTCAGCAGCATATGTATCTACACTAGCCGTAATACATGTTACCATGCACAAAATTCCTGCAATCGATTTTCTTATCATGTTATGCATTTTTTCTCCTTGTAATAATGTATTTTTTTAATAACAATTCTTTTCTTTCATTAGAAATTCAAGTTATTGCCAACACTTTGATAAACAATATTCTTTTTCCCTTATTTTACATCAACTACAACATGGATATCAAGAATGAAAAAACAGGAAAAGAATTATTCCTCATACTTCGCATACTGAAATATGATAAAAAAATAAAATCAATACTTTCATAAATAAAAATGGTATAGGTACTTCATCTTTGCTATAATGAAATCGCAATAAAAATCATCAGCAAAAGGAGACCTATACCAATGAAAAGCATAGCAGAAATTTTTGATAATAGCAAGGAATTACTTGATAGTATTTCAAATTTTATGGATAAATATATTGGATCTTCGTTACTAAGAAAATGCGGGATTACCAAAATCGTTGACAGTGTTACGGAAAAGTCCGTTTATGAATATGCAGACAACCCGATTTCACGTCTCATAGGAACAACCGTTAAGGATTCTAAATTCCTTGAAAAATGTGTAAGCGCCGGACAGCTGCTGACAGATAAGATCCTGGCTGGTTTCACTGCGGCAAGCCCGTACCGTATGTTTGAGACGGGGAACTTTTTCCGTGACTATAAAAAGGACACTTTCTACCGCTTTGACCTGATGCCAAAAGCCAACTGGGAACGCCTTCAGCAGGAGACGGCAGCCGGTGTGATCCGGGATCTGGAATCGCAGACGGATAAAAAACATAAATGCGCCCTCATATTTGATGATTCCCTGTACGCCCGTACCGGTGGAAAGGGCACAGACCTGTGCGGAAAAGTGTTTGACCACAATGACCACAGGATGCGCACCAGATACCGGATGATGACGGGCGGATGGACAAACAGTGAAATATTTCTCCCGTTTTCCCAGATACTTCTGACTACCCGTGACGAGAACCTCATGACCGGCCCGGATATTCCTGTTGACAGGCGTACCATCCGGGGGAGGCGCAGGGCAGCTGCAAAAGAAAAAGGGACAGACACTGTATGCCGCATGGTAAAAGAAGCAAAAAAAGCAGGGATTCCCTTCGATTTTGTACTGTTTGACACATGGTTTTCCAATCCGGCCCAGCTGGTGGAACTTAAAGGAATGGACGTGGATACAATTGCCATGATTAAGAAAAACAGTACAAAGTATCTGTGGACAGATCCTGAAACCGGAAAGCAGAGCAGGCTGGATGTAAAGGAAATCTATTCCCGCAGCAAAAAGAGGAGGGGGAAATCCAGATACCTGCTTTCGGTAAATGTCACCGTAACAGGCAGCGAAGGGAACGCAATCCTGGCAAAACTTGTATATGCGCGGAACCGCAGCAACCGCAAGGACTGGGTGTGTTTCGTGTGCACGGACACTTCCCTGTCCGAGAGGGAAATCCTGGAAACGTACATGCTGCGCTGGCAGATCGAAACCTATTTCAAACTCACAAAGAGCTATCTGAAACTGCGGACAGAATGCCACAGCACGAGTTATGATGCACTCACATCGCATATGGTGGTTGTAGCCATACGATACATGATACTTGCTGTTGAACGTTTCAGAAACAGTGACAGCCGAAGTCTTGAGGATCTGTTTTACGGCGTACAGCGTGAGATCATTAACGAATTCATCGACTGCGCTATCGTACTTATGATAGATACGCTGCTTGGTAGTATAAGGGAGTACTATAACGCATCAGAAACGCAGGTAGCAGAATTGGTATGTCTCTTTATCAGCAAACTGCCTGAAAACTGGAAAAACCGTTTTCAGATACCCAAGGTGGCATAGCTTCCAATGATATGCCTGTTTTTAGTATGCGAAGTATGAGTAAATTACAGACTAGCAAACAAACGCCAAAATTATTTGCATCAGACAACATCTTCTATCATAAAGCGAGAACCAAGATTTATCTGTTTAGAAGATTTGAATGTAAGTGGAATGATGAAAAACAAGCATTTATCCAAAGCAGTGCAGAGGCAAGGTTTCTAT
>ERZ808049.228-NODE-228-length-42507-cov-17.463304_pt1 | contig 42507 bp, 37 predicted proteins | sample MGYA00380198_ERZ808049 | MGnify/ENA primary metagenome ERZ808049 (study PRJEB31490, sample SAMN06133414) | mouse gut metagenome | isolation source: Z2_2 | host: mice | place: China: Chengdu | collected 2015-05 ...
TAATAATAATGTCTTTCCAAGGTACAGCTCCAATTTTTGTTAACCCAGTAGCATTTATATTCGCTAAATTGCTATTTGATGGACAAACCTGTAACCTATAAACATTTTAAATTAAAAGAAAGGAATTGAAAAATGAATGAAATAATCACAGTCGGTAGTAAAAAATACACTGCTACAAATGTAATCACAGGACTCAACACAATATCGTTTACTCTGTCTGACCTGACAGCAGATGAAGCGGAAACAGTATTTAAAAGTGCAGAGTCCTTGACAGTCAGCGATGATCAGAACAATGTATATGGAGAATACCCCAATGTAGTCTATAAGTCAGTGACAAAGGATGCAGATGGGAATGTTTCAGTATCGATGAGCATCTTAACTCAGGAGCAGGTGCAGATTAAGGAGCTTCAGACATCTCAGGCAGAGCAGGATGAGGCCATAGCAGAGCTGTTATATGGAGGGTATGAGGAATGATGAGTAATGCTGTTAAAAATATCATGCTGCGTGCGATCAGCAAACGTCTGGCAGCAGGTGAGACGTTGGAGGATATTATTGAAAGTTATCCAAAACTGACCAAAGAGAATATTGAGGAGATTAAAAAAGAATTATAAAGGAGAGGAATAATGGGGATTGTGGAAAGAATAATATATACATTAGCTAATAATATGATGATCCAGCTTGTCATAATAGCTATCGTGATGGATACAATATTTGGTATTATTCGGGCTGTAAAAGAACATAGATTCAATAGCTGCTTTGGAATTGACGGAGCGATCCGAAAGATATCCATGGTAGTATCAATAGTCTTGTTAGGTGTTGTTGATGCGCTTATACATATCAATCTGATTGGATTTCTTCCAATTGGGGTAAAGGAGTGGATATCTGCTAATTTGGGCATTGGTGTTATAGGTATTGCTGAGTTTTTCTGTGTACTATATCTAGTTTATGAGATTGTAAGTATTCTAAAAAATATGGTTTTGTGTGGATTACCAGTCAAGTCTGTATGGCTGAAAGTGAGGAATATTTTACAGAAATATACGAATGAGCTTCCAGACAGCGATGAATTGATTTCAGAGGAAAAAGTCCATGAAAATAAGTAAAGATATAATTGCAAAAGGGACTGATATAAGCAAATGGCAAGGAATTGTTGACTTTGTTAAGATGAAACAGGAAGGGATTGTGTTTGTGATCATTCGTGCTGGGTATGGGGAGACACAGGACAAGATGTTTGATACCTACATAAATAATGCGCTCGGGGCAGGAATTTCAGTAGGGGTGTATTGGTTTATTTATGCAAAAGATAAAACAGATATCACAAAAAATGCATATAAATTTCATCAAGTAATCGGAACATATAAAGCTAAAATCACTTGTGGAGTATGGGCAGATTGGGAATATGACAGTGATAAAAAAGCAGGATTTCTGACAATGAAGCAGCGTTCAGAAATGGTGGGTGAATTTTGTAAGATTATGATTGGCTATAGATATGATACAGGAATCTATGCCAATATGGATTACATTCAAAATAAATTTACTTCAGAACTTGTGGCTGCATACCCATTATGGTATTCAAGGTATGGAAAGAAAATAGGTTTGGCGGGATATAAAGGAAAGGACGGACATCCGTATATCTGGCAATACAGCAACAAAGGTACAGGAGGAGTGTATGGAGCCGAATCTCAATATATAGATTTAGACTATGCTTATTTTCAGATACCAGATAAAAGTACTAACAATAAAAACGAAGCCGCCAGTATAGATATCAACCCATATTTGGAACCAACTACTAATATAAGGAGAGGAACAAGAGGAGAAGGTGCAAAATGGGTGCAATGGTGCCTGTGGCGTTTTGGATTGCTGGATAAAGCTGGAATTGATGGTGTTATAGGTCCAAAATCAGAAGAAGCGATAAGCATAGCACAAAAAAGGTTGGGGCTTAGAGTAGATGGCATTGTAGGTAAGAATACACGTCAGACATTTAAACAGGCGTTTATCAAGTAATACCTTTGCGTTTTATGGAAAATATAAAAACGGATACTGAAAATAATTGGGTGTAGTATTAACTCTTATCTACGCAAATTGTTTATGAAAACATGAAACTGGAATATTCTGAATGGAATCCAGAAGGTGATTTTGAACAGTGGCTTGAGGAAAATATAAAACGATAATGTTTTATAGTATTACTTTAAACAATTCAAATCTAATTAGTTTGAATCAGTTAGATTTAAGTTGTTTTTGTATACTTTTTCTCTTTTTATTGTTTTGATTGTGCAGAAATGAAAGAAGTTTGAAAAAGAAGTTATTGATTAAAGACAAAAGATAAAAAAGAACTAAAAGTAATAGTTCTTTTTTATGAATTAATTATTTTATATGTTAATGAAATACGGCGGTCCTGACGGGGAGCTTTCAGCATCAATGCGCTATCTGGCTCAGAGATACACTATGCCCTATAATACTGTATCGGGACTGCTTACAGATATTGGCACGGAGGAACTAGCACATTTTGAAATGATTTGCGCAATTGTTTATCAATTGACAAGAAATTTGACTCCAGAGCAAATCAAAGAGTCGGGATTTGATAAGTATTATGTGGACCATACTTTGGCACTTTGGCCTCAGGCGGCGGGGGGTATTCCATTTAATGCTTGTGAGTTTCAGTCCAAAGGTGATGTGATCACAGACTTGATGGAGGATATGGCAGCAGAACAGAAGGCACGGACTACATATGACAATATTCTGAGATTGGTTAAGGACCCTGATGTCTGTGAGCCAATTAAGTTTCTCCGTGCGCGGGAGATTGTGCATTTCCAGCGGTTTGGTGAAGCTCTCCGCATTGCGCAGGAGAACCTTGATTCCCGAAACTTTTATGCGTTTAACCCAGAATTTGATAAGTAAGAAAAATTCTCTTATTCTTATTGAAAAACTTATCTATCAACATACACTACAAAATAGCAGATTTGCAGATATAAGACTGCAAATCTGCTATTTTAATTAATAATAGTATAATATGTACAAGCAATAAAACGATTGCGAAAATTCTCTCGTTAAAAAAAACTATTGGCAGATAATATGTACGAAATCGAAAAATTCAATTTATACATTAATGATAACGGTAGGATTGTTGGCGGCATAGTAGCCGGAGGTTTGGGTTTACAGTCAGTCGGGAAATCGTGGAAGCAATTGTACAGGGGCAGGTTGTACGATTTATGCGGACGTATTGGAAGAAGAAATAATTTCATAGTCTTTTGTGATGAAAATAGCTTCCACATTCTCCAAACTGCGAATATATTCCAGTCCTTTTTCAACCCCAAGGATATAACAATAGGTGCTTAGTGCGTCTCCTTCTAAAGAAGAATTGGAGAGGATAGTAACACCTAGAAGGTCATTTTGAACGGGGTAGCCAGTAGCTGTGTCAAAAATATGATGGTAGATTGTTTTGTCCTTCCCACTGTTATCTGTTATAAAATAGCGTTCATAACAGCCGGAAGAAACGACAGAACAGTCACTTTTTTGCAAGGTAGTGATAACTTCATTGACAGCGCCAAATGGTTTTTGGATTCCCACATGGAAAGGAGTGCCATCTGGTTTGGAGCCAATCAGCAAAACATTTCCGCCAAGACTGATAATGCCATTTTTTACCCCTTCTGACAATAGATAAGATTTTAACTGATCTGCAATATATCCTTTTGCAATAAAGCCAAGATCAATCGTGCTTTGGCAATCTTTGAGTATAACAAAGTAATCTGCATTGTCAGAGAGAGTTGTAGTATACTCGATTTCCGTTCCATTGGCATCTATAATTTGCACATTTTGATAGTTAACATGTTTTAGAAGTTGTGTGAGTTTTTGTTGGGAAGGAATATAATATTTGTAGTCTGCCACAGCAGATGTTTGTTTCATTTGCCCGGAAATATTCCACTCTTCAGAGATTGCGCAAAGCGTGAGATCTAGCATTCCGTGACTTTGCGCACAGTAATATAGTGCAGACTGAATCAGCACAGCAGTATCATAAGAGACTGGCACAGCTTGTCCATTAGCATGATTGATATTCCAAATCTCAGACCCTTTTTGTGTCGCACTAAATAGAGACTCATATTTTTCGCAGAGCATAAGACAATGGTCAAGTGTTTCCTCCTTTTGCGAATCATAGATTGTAATTGTCACAACTGTGTCAAATGCAAAACCAGTGCGTGATATTGGAACAGCGTATCGCTGGCTGGAACAACCAGTTATAATGCAAATTAGTATTGCAAACCCAAATAGTAAGAATTTTTTATAGTTTTTTACAGATGTAATTAATGTTTTCATAGTCTATGTTTTTCCTCTTTGTATGTAATCATAACAATGAATGTTAGTGAAGTCAATCTTTCGTTATTTTTACAGTTCTTTTGTGTTAACTAAATGATTTATTATAGTTTTGCCAACAATAACAAAAATGTCTCGCTTTCGGTAAAAGTATTTGCAAAGTTAATTTTATATGAATTTTATGCAATATAAAAAAGTAACAATTCCGTCATATCCATTCATAAATTATAAATTTGTACAATTTGACAATGCATTTAGGCTATTTCCAACAATTTATTTTATGTTGGGTGCTTGTTTTATAATGGAATATACAAAGTGCCTTATATGAACAAGTTCCCGACAGCATTTTGTATATTCCATTTTGCCGATGAAACTATTACTAAAAATAATTAAATATTCAGAAAATAATTGAAATTGTATTTGAAATGCTATATAATAAAGCTTGTAAATCTGTTATGTAAATGAAAAATGGCTTCTCAAAACAAAGAATTAGCATGAAATAGGGCTTATAGAATCCGAGAGTCTACAAAATAGAAATGGAGGATTATATCATATGAAATTGCATGATGATTATTATGAGGAAGAACATAGTTCCGGTTCCAAAATGACATATGTGTATATGGCGCTGATTATGTCAGTGATTATCCTTGGTGTGACAGCGCTTGTATTTTGGGCAAATCAGTCAAAATCGAAATCTGACGGGAGCGGTTATGCCGCAGCGCTCGCCCAGAAAGAAGCAAAGGCAGCAGAGGAGAGACGAATGGAGGCAAATTCTTCGGAAAATGTGAGTACAAAGAGCAAGCTCACATCAAATGACCTTGATATATGGACGCTTCCAGACACAGGGAGGGAGAAAAATTCCACGCAGTCCAATCGAAACAATGGCACAGTTACAAACCAAACGACAGGAGAGACAGTGATTGATGGCTCTTCAAGTGCTTCGGATAGCAAAGAACAGTCCAAGACTGCGGACGAACTATCAAATGGCAAGACTTCTGTTTATGATATGACTACCAAAGAAGATACATCTAAAGAGAAGAAGAGTGAGGAGAACGAGACAGAAACTTCACAGGAGGACGAAAAAGAGAAGGAGGACGAGGAAGAAAAGGAGCTTGTAAAACGCATTCAAGTTAAACATGCAGATGGGTCAAGAGAGTGGGTAGATGTCAATGAAGAGATTCCACGAAATAAATATGATTTGTCTAATTTGAAATATAAGAAGCCCATTATGAATTATTATGAGGACAATAAGATTGTGTCCAAGTGTGGTGTTGATATTTCGGCCAATCAGGGTGAGGTTGACTTTAATAAGTTAAAAAACGCAGGCTGTGATTTTGTAATGATTAAAGTTGGAGCAAGAGGTTACAGCAGTGGCAAGCTTGTTTTGGACACAGAGTATGAGCATAATTTGAAAGCTGCAAAGAAAGCTGGGCTTGATATTGGGGTATATTTTTGTTCACAGGCTATCAACAGATCGGAGGCAAGAGAGGAAGCAGATGAGCTTTTGGATGCCATATCAGGCTACAGTGTGAAGTATCCAGTTGCATTTGCTATGGAGACAGTAGTTGATGATATGGCACGTATTGAATCACTTGATATGACAGAGCGAACACAAATTGCGAAAGCGTTTATGAATAGGATTGAAGATGCGGGATACCAGTCTATGATTTATGGGGATAAAGAGTGGCTTTTGACAATGGTGGATATGGAAGAGTTACAAGAATATGATGTATGGTTTGCACAGGACAGTGATGAACCAGAATATCCATATGAATTTGGCATGTGGCAGTACGATTCTGATGCCAGCATCAAAGGGATAAATGGTGATGCGACAATGATTATGAGTTTTAAGGATTATGCAAAATAGCAAATAATATTATAATATCAAACAAAAAAGAGCAAGTAATCAAGGCTCTTTTTTGTTTGGCTTATAATTTAGAATCTTGTCTGACACTTTTAGATGAGAGTAGATATCAGCGTATGCTGAGGGAGAAAGCCCGTCAATATAATTTGGAGTATAACTCTTTTTTACGCCATTTTTTTTCAAAATATCGATTGCCTTGTTGTAGGCAATTGCAGCGTCAACTTCACTGTGATAGTAGCCAACAATATAATATCCAGGCACATTGATGCGTGCTCGATATCTTTTTTTTCCCTTATAAACAACCTCAGCGACACCCTGATAACGATTAATAATGGCTATGTTTTCATGACGAAAATCTGTGTCATCATCATTCAAAAAGAGATAATCTTTTCCTGCAACAGCAAAGTTTCGGATGCCGTAGCGGTTCAGAATATTTATGTGCATACCATAATCAGCGACAAAGAGATGCCCATCGCGTTTCATTATTTTGCGCGATGAGTAATAAAACAAGTCGTCAATATCAAATTTTAGCACATCTGTAGGAGATAAATAGTAATAAAAGAATTTTGTCCTTGCATAGATAGGCGTGCCGAAATAAATGCCATTATCGCGGAAATTGATTAATATAACCCACTTTTCAAAGGGAAGGGGGGAGTAGTTCCTGTACTGATTGATACTTAGTCGCTCACGGTTTAAAATACGGTCTGCCTCAAGATAGGCGGCATTTGCTTTCAATATAGTATCAAATCCGCCAAGACTGATATGCTTTCTCCGATATGTAATGGAGGCGCGATAATAGACTGTGCCGTCCTTTTTTCTTGCAGCAAATGTACCTTTCATTGCAATAACCCCTTCGTTTATTTTAAATAAACTGATAAATGTATTGTAGAAGTATGGGGATTATTTGTCAAGCTGATATCTTTTTTCGTTATTATTCCCGCTCAATGTCATAGTCTTTCTCAATACTTTCTATCCATTTTTCTGCCTTTTGTTCAATCTGTTTTTCAAGGTGTGCAGTATGTTGTTCAATGTTTTCAGAATAGGTATTTGTAAACATATTTCCTAAGAAAGCATTGATAAAATCTTGGCTTAAATGAACTTTCCACTGTCCATTGTCCTGATAAGCAGAAACAGTGACTTGGATAACACTCAGATCACTGGTTTCTAAGCTGTCGATAATAGAAATCAGAGTATTCTTTCCAGCAGTCAGTTCTGCCATGTCTGCTGCGAACTGTACGAATCCTAGTCCTGGATTTTCCAGTATGTTTTCCAAGATTTGAGATTCATATTGTTCCATTACTTTTGCCATATCAATGTTTGTGATAATCATATCCAGTTCTGCTGCGTCATTATTTTCGCGTACATCTGTGATTTCCCATGTTAGATGCTCTATTATTTTCTGGTCTAGATGATAGTTTGCCAGATAGCGTTTGCTCTGTTTGGAACGAGGCTGTAACAGCTCATTAAAAACACGATATTCATTCTCTACTGGGATACCAATCCAGTTGTCATAGGTCTGTACATAATTATCTGTGTATTGATTTAAGGTTTCCATGTCCAGATTTTGAATGCTTTCCATAATACATTCGACAGTCTCTTGTGGCGTGGACGGCGGGGGAGAGGAAGCTTCTGTTTTCCCACAGGCACACAGTAGTAAGATACTTGCTGCCAAAACGGCAATAATTTTTCGTTTCATTTTTAATCTCCTTTCGGTTCTTGATTCATCTGGCTAGAATTTTAATTTCTGCTAGATGGAGTACTCAAAGAGTGTTTGTAATGCTGATAGTTACAGTATATTTACACAAAGGAGGAAACGCAACTATGCTGACACAAATCGACGCTGAGACAGCAAAAAAGATAGTTGCGTAACAAAAGGCATTTATACAATTGCCGAAAAGGAAAACCAACCGTTTTCGCAGGCTATTATGCTTGTTCCGCCATATTTTTTAATGACAAAATCCACATTGGACAGTCCAATGCCATGCTGTATAGAATCTTTCTTGCTGGTAACAATCGTATTGTTTTTGATTCGTACTGGACTGGACACTGGATTGCGAATGGACAAGACAAGTTGACCGGTTTCCCAAATCATTTTAAACTGAATGATTCTGTCAATGGACATATTGCTTGGGTCCAGTTTTTCACATGCCTCAATTGCATTGTCAAGTAGATTTGTCAAAAGTGTAACCAAATCTTCCTCAGGCATAGTCAATTCTGACAGGTCGTTAATAACAAAGGTCATAGTAATATTTTTGTCACAGGCAATTTGATATTTTTGGTTTAGAATAATATTGACAATGGTATGATTTGTGTTAATATCGCCAAACTGTGTTCTTAGATTTCCAGTAATACGGGAGATGTATGCAGATGCCTCATCGGTCTTTCCATTGTCGAGAAGGCCCTGTATGCAGTTTAACTGGTTTTTATAATCATGTAGGAAACGCCGCTGCTGTTCATAATGATTTTGCATGGTGTGATACATAGCCATCTGATTGCGCGCATGTTCTGTGCGGAGCTGTAGTTTTTGGAGCGCTTCTTCCTTTTCCAGAGTGCGCATGACATAATAAAAGAGAAAGATGCTCAGAATTGCAACACCAGAAATAGTGGTAAATCTGGCATAGTTGTCGGTGGCAGTTGGATTGTTGGGTATCATATTGATTGCGAGCACCGTGATAAGGAACAGTACTGGGAAAATACCAATCTTTTTCCAGTGAAGTTCTGTTAGATTGCGAATACGGCTTTTATATCGGCAATGAAATGCCATAATTAGACTTAAGTGAAACACTTCTGTCAGGTTTTCTAAAAGCTGACGAGTGATTTCATATGAGAAATCGGTATACAGTGAAAATACAGATAAAACAGCAGTGGAGATACCCCAATAAATACCACAGAACAACACAGATAAAATTAAATTTTTGACAATGTGGATTTGAAAATAAATCTGTGCAATAACTGCTGTTACTAAAATAATACGAACTGGGCGTAGGATAAACGGCGGGACTTTTGCGAAGCTGATGACGAGAAAGACTGCTGCAAAAGCCGGAATTGCTGTGTATTCTATCCATTTTTGCCGCCATTTTCTGTGTGGAATAATTGTCTCGTAAAATAGTTGACAACTGATACCAGTCATTATGGATAAAATAAGACATCTAAACAAATGTTCCATTTCAAAACTCCTCTGCACTGATATTGCGAAATCTTGTCTTTATAATATGCCTTTGTAAGCAATAAAAAGCTCTTTGACCTTCTGATATCGCAAGCGCGGAATCGGCAATTCCTCATCTGTGTCAAGAAAGGCAGTGTCGTTGCTAATTTTACAGATATGCTTCATATTGACAAGATAGCTTTTGTGTATTCTTAAAAATCCATGTTTAGAAAGTATTTCTTCAATGCAATCCAGCTTTTTATAAATTTGAAAAATTGTAATACCAGATTGTATCGTGTTGGATTGTATATAGTAAAAGTAGGATTTGTGTTTCTTGCTTTCAATATAGAGAATATTGTCTGTGTACAGTGTCTTTTCTCCTTCCATAAAAGGAAAGGTGACTTGCGCTATCTGCATTTTTTGTAAGATTGCATTCATGCATTCTGGGATTGCAGTATTCAGAGTATCCTTCATAATATAGCGGACGGCACTGACTTTATAGCCCTCCAGTGCATAATCAATAAAAGCCGTCACAAACACTAGAAAAGTTGTACTGTGGAAAGTGCGTATTTGTGCAGCAGTTTGAATGCCGTTAAGCTCTTTCATACTGATATCCAGAAAAACAATATCGTATTTCACGCTATTTTCATACTGGTTTAGGAATTGTTCGCCAGAATGGTAGCACTGTATTGTGTAATCTATATTTTGTTTGTTCAGATATTGTTTTAGGAGGGATTGTATCTTTTCCCTATAATATTGTTCATCATCACAGATTGCAATTTGGAGCATCAAAAAACCTCCTTATAAAAATAGTATATATCGGAGTCTTTCTATATTAGAAATTGTTCAGAAATAATCGATACAGTTCCTAATTATAGCACAGGGAATACTCCGCTATAAATATCATACATACTATTTTAGAAAGTTTTTAGTATTTTTTATGGGACAAGCGAATAGACTAATAAAAGGTAAATTCTGAAATGTATGGGAAAAGGCCATAGCGGTCCAAAGGCTATGTTGGTAATAAGAAAGGAAAAAATAGCAGATTATGTATTCAAAAAGCAATATCCTTTTATTCATCGCATATACTGTATGCGCGGGGCTGTTAATATTTTCAAGGCGGTATGAGGTACAAGCAGAGAGTGTTGATGAACAGGTAACGGCGACAGTGACAGCAGTGACAGAGCGTGTGGAACTAGAGCGATTGGAATCCCTAGAGCGTGTTATAACGTATAATACATTGGAACCGCGTTTCTGTATTGAAGTGTCAGAGAAGGATTTGGAAACGCTTATGAAAATTGTAGAGGCAGAAGCAGGAGGTGAGGATAGAAAAGGGAAACTGTTGGTGGCAAATGTGGTGATCAACCGTGTAAAAAACAAACGATTTCCAGATAATGTGACGGATGTGGTGTATCAGCAGGCGCATAATGTAACACAGTTTTCACCGGTATCAAACGGGAAAATTGATCAGGTGACAATTTCGGAGGAGACAAAAGAGGTTGTATTCAGCGCACTTTACGGTGAGGATATCTCAGGCGGCGCGTTGTTTTTTATGGCAAGAAAGTATGCAGCACCGGAAAATGCAGCGTGGTTTGACGCGCATCTTACCTTTTTGTTTTCGTATGGCGGACATGATTTTTATGCAAGATAAAATATTGAGTACAGTTTGTTTTTGTGCTATACTAAATCAAAAATACAATTTTCCTTTGTGCAGCAGCACGATTTTGTGAGTTAATGTGTCAGATGCACAAGTGGTAATTATGAGATAAGCGGTGAGTTATTATGTATTTAATGCTGGAAAATACGAAAATTCTATATTTTAATTTTCAGGATTTTACGGTGGAGGTTATACGGGAGGAATTACTTCCGTTCTATTTGCGGTCGAATATCAAAAAAACGACGGCAATGAAGGATATTTTAGCAAATGTACAGGCAGTGAAAAGTTATCTGAGCAGTAGAATGCTGTCGCTGTCAAGAGATAATGCAAAAAAGATTTATGCTGCCTTTCAAATTCCGCAGATAGATACGATTGACAACAGGGTGAATATCTGTATCAAGTGCAAAGGCGTGTCAATTCAAGATAGTTATTGGGTGAAAGAGGATGAGGGCACTGAGAAATGGGAGGATATCAATATCCGAAAAAATAAATTGAAGGATATTGTTGATCTGTCATTGGGAGGTTACAGCCCAACAATCACGACAAGCGTAATTTGTCCAGAATTGACAACGAAGGGGTTGTTCCGAAAAGGATGGGTGCGCATGGGAGATACTTTGTATCTGCTAAAGTCAGATAAAACAAAGGACAGTGTAAATACCAGAATGGAGATACTGACTTCAGAAATTTTAGAGTGTTTTGATCATACGCTTGAGAGTGTTAAATACGTTGGTGATGACAAGAATATGATGGATGGTATGGGGCATGTGTCCATTTGTAAGAATTTTATTGGGGAAGCGTATTCCTTTGTGGAGGCATGTGAAGTGATGGATTATTGTAGACGCCATGACATTGATTTTCGGGAGCGCTGTTTGCAGCGCTGGGGAGCAGAATTTGCAAGTATTCCAGTACTTGATTATATTGTTGTAAACACCGATAGACATACGCAAAATTATGGATTTATGATGAATAATAAAAATGGAGAAATTGAGCAATTGGCGCCGTTATTTGATTTTAACTGTGCTCTTGTAGCAGATTACTTTGCACATGATGCGCGGGATACATTAAGCCAGATGTTCAATACCAAAGAGACTCTTCGAGAGCTTGCATACCAATATATTGGTCATACCAATATTATTTTTCATGAAGACAAGTTTGTTAAGGTAGCAGAAAAAAATGAAAAATATAAGTATATTTTTGAAAAAGTGTATGAGAGAATCCAAGAGATGGGGCTTGTGCAGTAATTGTTCTGATGCTTGCAGGCGGCAAAGCCCTATGTTATACTATAGACAATCATTCTTGTTACAATAAAAAGGTTTTGGTATATTGCAGAGGAATGATTGTAAGAAATTGTTAAAAATTGATAAGAGGAGAAAGTGAAATGGATTTATTTTACAGAAGCACGAGAAGCAACAAGGATGCGGTAAAGGCATCACAGGCGATATTAAAGGGACTTGCAGAGGATGGTGGACTGTATATGCCAGAATCAATTCCATGTCTTGATAAGAGTTTGAATGAATTGGCTGAAATGACGTATCAGGAAATCGCTTACGAAGTTATGAAACTGTTTTTGACAGATTTTACAGAGGCGGAGTTAAAGGACTGCATTCAAAAAGCATATGACAGCAAATTTGACACGGAGCAGATCGCTCCTATTGTGGAGGCAGATGGTACATATTTTCTGGAACTTTTTCATGGTGCAACTATTGCGTTTAAAGATATGGCACTTTCTATTTTGCCCCATCTGTTAATCACATCTGCAAAGAAGAATAATGTAACAAATGAGATTGTAATTCTCACGGCAACCAGCGGTGACACAGGCAAAGCGGCACTTGCAGGGTTTGCTGATGTAAAGGGGACCAGAATTATTGTGTTTTATCCCAAGAATGGTGTCAGTCCCATTCAGGAGAAGCAGATGATTACGCAGAGAGGGGAAAATACCTTTGTTGTAGGCATTACAGGGAATTTTGACGATGCGCAGACAGGGGTAAAGCAACTGTTTGGTGATCGGGCGCTGGCGCAGACTATGGATCAGGCAGGATTTCAATTTTCTTCTGCAAATTCGATTAATATTGGCAGATTGGTTCCGCAGATTGTCTATTATGTGTACTCTTATGCACAACTTTTAAAGAAGGGCAACATTGAGAACGGTGAAAAGATTAATGTTGTTGTGCCCACGGGCAATTTTGGAAATATTTTGGCAGCATATTTTGCAAAACATATGGGAATTCCCATTGCGAAATTAATCTGTGCATCCAATGAAAACAAAGTACTTTATGATTTCTTTGAGACGGGGATTTATGACAGAAACAGAGCGTTTGTACTTACAAGCTCACCGTCTATGGATATTTTAATTTCTAGTAATCTGGAAAGATTGATTTATTTGACAGCGGGATCAGATGCAGGCAGGAATGTGGAATTTATGAAAGCGCTGGCAGTGGAGGGCAAATATGAAATCACAGCAGATATGAGAGAAAATATGAAGGACTTTTATGGAAATTATGCTTCAGAGCAGGAGACAGCCGATACGATCAAGGCACTTTTTGAAAAGACAGGATACATAATCGATACACATACTGCTGTTGCTGTGACCGTATTAAACAAGTATAAGAAGGAGACGAATGATGAGACAAAGACAATACTGGCATCGACAGCAAGTCCATTTAAGTTTACTAGAAGTGTAATGAATGCGATTGATGCAAAGTATGATGCTATGGGAGATTTTGCGCTGGTCGATGAACTTTCTAAGATTGCAAATGTTAAGGTTCCTAAAGCGATAGAAGAAATTCGCACGGCGCCTGTATTGCATAATACGGTGTGTGGCAAAGAACATATGAAGTCAGTGGTAATGAAATTTCTTGGTGTGTGATAGCGTGACAATACAAGAAGATTAAGAGGTTTGCAATATGAGTTTTGGAGTGGTATTAGATTTGCTCCTTATGGCATGTGGCATCTATATGATGTATTGGGCAGTGCAGATGAAAACGACAAATAAGATTCCGCCGATGCTTGTGGGAAAGGGATTTCCAATTAACAGGGCGAAGGATTCAGATGGTTTTATTCTATATACGTTTCCGCTCACTTTGGGAGTGGGAGTTGTGCTCTTGTTGACAGGGACAATTGGAGCGTTAGAACTCTTCGCGGCATATCCAATCGCAGAGACGTTGATGCGGTTGGCATTGCTCATTATTTTGATTGTTTATGGAATGTTGTTAATGCGGGCGCAGAAAAAATACTTGGTAGGAATGTAAATTTTAGAAGGTTATTACAAAGGAAAAAAGGGGAAAAAATCTATGACAGACAAATCACTTTTCAGGCATATTGACCACACACTGTTAAAACCTTTTGCTGCATGGAGTGATATTGAACTGCTCTGTGACCAAGCAGTGCGGTATCAGATGGCTTCTGTGTGCATTCCGCCAGCTTATGTAAAAAGAGTTCATGACGGGTATGGTGACAGGGTGAATATCTGTACGGTAGTAGGATTCCCGCTTGGCTACAGCATGACATCTGCAAAGGTGGCGGAGGTAGAGCAGGCGCTGGCAGACGGTTGTAATGAGATTGATATGGTGGCCAATATCGGTGATATAATCAACGGTGATTATGTGAAAGTGGAAGAGGAGATCCGCACAGTAAAAAGGGTGTGTGGCAATCATATTCTCAAGGTGATTATAGAAACTTGTTATCTGTCGGAGGAAGAAAAGATTGCCATGTGTAAGGCAGTAACCAATGCTGGAGCTGATTATATCAAAACTTCTACTGGTTTTGGAACAAGTGGTGCAACCATAGAAGACATTCGGTTATTTCGCAGATATATCGGGCAGAATGTAAAGATGAAAGCAGCGGGTGGAATTAAGACAAGGGAAGACTTGATATTATTTTTAGAGGAAGGATGCGACAGAATTGGTACTTCAGCAGCGGTGGATATCTTGGTGAAAGAGCAGGGGTATTAGAATGCGTTTGATAAATATTCTTTGGAATACATGGGTATATATGGAGGAAACAAGGAGATGGGAGAAGTAGAAAAACAGCGGATAGCAGCGCTGCAAAAATTACTTAAGGAGGCAGGAATTGATTATTATATCGTTCCGACGGCAGATTATCACAATTCAGAGTACGTCAATGAGTATTTTAAGGTGCGGGAATTTTTATCTGGGTTTACTGGCTCGGCTGGAACTTTGGTGGTGAGCGCCAAGGAAGCAGGTCTTTGGACAGATGGCAGATATTTTGTACAGGCGGAGAATGAATTGAAAGGTTCTGGCATTGTCTTGTATAAAATGTTGGAAGAAGGTGTTCCAAAAATCAAGGAGTATCTTGAGAAGAATGTCACAGAGGGACAAACAATCGGGTTTGACGGCAGAGTTGTGGATGCTTTTTTTGGAAAGGAGTTGGAGGAGACCCTTGCAGGGAAAGAGGCAACATTTGTTTATGACAAAGATATTGCGGCATCACTCTGGCAGGATAGACCAGCAAGACCTGTAAGTAAATTGTGGATTGTGTCAGAAGAAAGCTGCGGCATGAGTGTCTCGGATAAACTTGCCAAGGTGCGTGAAAAAATGAAGGAAGAAGGGGCAGCATATCTCCTGATTGCAAAGTTGGACGATATTATGTGGCTCTATAATATCCGTGCAAATGATGTGAATTGCAATCCAGTAGCACTTTCCTATACTTATATCTCAAAAGATAAGGCAATATTATTTATTCAGACAGAAGCGTTGACAGAGGAAGTAAAACAACATTTTGAAAAGAGTGGTGTTATCTGCGAGGAGTATGATACTGTTATCGAGTATCTTAAAGAGTGCGATATGAGTGGGAAAGTCTGGTGTTCTAGTGCGGATATGAGCTATCTGCTCTACAAGCTGGTTCAAAGTCGTGCAGAATTGGTGGATAAGAAAAACCCAACAGAGCAGTTGAAAGCTATCAAGAATCCGGTTGAATTGGAACATATTAGAGATTGCTATATTAAGGACAGTGTTGTCTTAACGAAGTTTCTTTTTTGGATGAAAGAAAATGTAGGGAAAATTCCTATGGACGAGTTGTGCGTGGCGGCGAAACTAGACGGTATGAGAGCGGAAATACCAGGATTTCTTGATTTGTCCTTTCCAACAATCAGCGCCTACAAGTCCAATGCAGCAATGGCGCATTACAGTGCGACAGAAGCGCATTTTAGCAAGATTGAGGCGGAGGGATTTTATTTGGTTGACTCGGGTGGACAATATGAAGGCGGCACTACAGATGTGACTAGGACAATTGCGTTGGGGGCAGTCACTGACGAGATGAAGTTACATTTCACAAAAGTTGCGTGCGCGATGTTGCGCTTGGCAGACACAAAATTTTTGCAGGGTTGCACTGGTAGAAACCTTGACATTATTGCGCGGGAACCGCTCTGGCAATACGAGTTGGACTACAAACACGGAACAGGGCATGGTATCGGTTATATTCTCAATGTTCACGAGGGACCGCATAGTTTGAGATGGCAGTATCGGCCGGAAGTGCCAGAAACTGAGCTGGAAGAAGGAATGATTGTCTCTGACGAGCCAGGCATGTATGTGCAGGATAGCCATGGAATCCGCACAGAGAATATTGTTGAGATTGTGAAGGAGAAAAAGAACGAGTATGGGCAGTTTTTGGGATTTCGCCATCTGACCTATGTGCCAATTGACTTAGAGGCTATTGACGCGCAGTATATGGAGCCGTCGGATATCCGCAAGCTGAACACGTATCACAAAAGTGTCTATGAGAAGCTCTCTCCTTATTTTGAGGGGACAGAGCTTGAAAAGCTCAAAAGTGCAACGCGTGCAATCTAATTTATAATTGTGAGACTGTACAAAACGACAACTTATGAATGCGCATGGCTGAACTGTAACCATAATTTTAGAAGTTTATGTTAATTTTATTGACTTTTATCTAAGGTTTTGAGATAATTATATTGCTAGGGAAATTCTTACAAATTATGATCATAACCGTTTCGGACAGTTACTGCGTCACAACGGTTTGAAATAAAATTTTATTATCTTAAGGAGGATCTTATATGTCAACGAAAGCGTATTATCCCATTTCCGAGATTGGTGCTGGAAAGGTAGGATTTTCTAAGACACGTTCTATCATCGAAGCTGCTTTTTACGGAAACAATGTAGTGAAAGTAAACACTTTAAAGGAAGCCTATGAGTTAGCAAAGAACTCACCGGGAACAATTGTTACTGATATGAAAGTGAAAGATGGTGAAACATTCGGTCTTGAGAAGGACGCAAGAGTTCTGTTATTCAATGATGGTGCTGTTACAGGACGTTATGCAGCAGCACGCCGCATCAAGGGTGAGCCGGGCGTAGACGAGACAAAGCTTGACAAAGTGGTTATGGACGCTGTTTATGAGACACGTTGGAAGACCATGTATCATGCAGAGTGCTTTGTTGGTCTTGACCCTGAATTTATGGTAAAGGCACATCTCCTGATTCCAGAAGGAGAGGAGAACCTTCTTTACAACTGGATGATCAATTTCCAGTATATGTCTGATGAGTATGTAAAAATGTACAAGACTTCTAAGGCGGTTGGCGATGGCAAAGAGCCGGATATCTATATCTTCTCTGATCCACAGTGGGCACCACACGAGGCACCAGATGTTGATTATAGCTGCTTAAGCGATCCTCTGACACTCTGCTATTTCGACACAAACCAGAACTGTGCAGCAATTCTTGGTATGAAGTACTTTGGCGAGCACAAGAAGGGTACATTGACAATGGCATGGGCACTCGCAAATAGAAACGGCTATGCTTCCTGTCACGGTGGACAGAAAGAGTACTCTTTAGAAGGTGGCAAGAAATTTGTAGCTTCTGTATATGGACTTTCAGGATCAGGTAAGTCTACACTGACACATGCAAAGCATGGCGGCAAGTATGATGCATTTGGCGGTATTAAGGTTCTTCATGATGACGCTTTCATCATCAACACAGATACCTGTGCATCTATCGCACTTGAACCAACCTATTTTGACAAAACAGCAGACTATCCTACAGGATGCCCTGACAATGAGTACTTATTATCTGCACAGAACTGCTCTGCTACAATGGATGAGGACGGCAAGATTCAGTTGGTAACAGAGGATATCAGAAATGGTAACGGACGTGCGATCAAGTCGAAACTGTGGTCTCCAAATCGTGTGGACAAGATTGACGCTCCTGTAAATGCTATCTTCTGGATTATGAAAGACCCAACAATCCCTCCAGTAGTAAAGTTAAAAGGCGCAGCGCTCGCATCAGTTATGGGTGCAACCCTTGCGACCAAGACATCTACAGCAGAGCGTGTTGCAGCGGGTACAGACCTGAACGCATTGAGAATCGTTCCTTATGCAAATCCATTCAGAACTTATCCGTTAGTAAATGACTACGAGAAGTTCAAGAAGTTGGTTGAGGAGAAGGATGTAGCTTGCTATATTGTTAATACAGGCGACTTCATGGGTACAAAGGTAAAACCGGCTGACACATTGGGAATCCTTGAGACAATCGTTGAAGGAAAAGCAAACTTTGAGAAGTGGGGCAATTTCGATGATATCGAGATTATGTATGACTGGTCTGGAAAGACAAGTGATGCATTCAAGCCAGATATGAACAACGCTGAGTATGTGGCAGCTCTTAAGGCAGCTATGCAGAATCGTGTAGATGCAGTAGAAGGCTTTGCTACTAAGAAAGAAGGCTATGACAAGCTTCCTGACGAGGCACTTGCAGCATTGAAGAAGCTCGTTGAGCAGTGCTAATAAAATAATGTCAATAATCGAGTAGGGGGAAGATTATTTCCTCTACTCGCGCGTCGGCACCCGTCAGCTTCGCTGACATTCTTCTTTTGGGTGTCCGTGTGCATAAAAAAGGGATACAATAAAATGTGTCCCTTTTTTGTGTTGACATTATTTTACATTTGTTATATACTTTAACTGTGTTAAGTGTATTAATACAGTTAGAAAGGAGATAGGGCTATGATTTTAATCGATCACAAGGACCGACGCCCGATTTATGAACAGGTCATTGAACGGCTTCAGCAGATGATATTGTGTGGTGCGATGCAGCCCAATGATTCTATGCCATCTGTCAGGAGTCTTGCAATGGAACTGTCATTGAATCCGAACACAATTCAGCGTGCCTATCAGGAGTTGGAGCGTGCAGGATACATTTACACCATAAAGGGCAAAGGCAGCTTTGTGAGTGAGACAGCGACAGCAGCGACGTATAAAAGACAGGAAATCCAGCGAGAGATGCAAGAAACTGTAGATAAGGCGTTGCTTGCTGGCATAGCGGCAGAAGAACTGTCGGAAATCCTTACAGTCTGTATACAAAATAGCAGTGTATTGACGAATAGAGGAACAATAAAGGGGGAACTGACATGATAACAGCAGTGAATGTGACAAAGCATTTTGGGGAGATTACAGCGGTAAATGATGTCAATGTAACAGTTAAGAATGGGGAAGTCTTTGGACTAATTGGCACGAATGGAGCTGGAAAAAGTACATTTTTGCGCATGGCAGCAGGCGTGTATAAACCGGATAGTGGGAAAATCCTTGTGAATGACAAGGCAGTTTATGAAAATCCTTCTGCGAAGGCTGATATTTTCTACATATCAGATGAACAGTACTTTCTGCCGAACGCTACACCTCAGGAAATGGTAGGTTTTTATGCAGATTATTTTCCAGCGTTTGACAGAGTACGATTTAAGGAGATGCTTAAAAATTTTCAGTTAAAGCCAGATAGAAAAATCAATACGTTTTCAAAAGGGATGAAGAAGCAGCTTTCTATACTTCTCGGTGTTTGTGCAAACACAAAATATCTGTTCTGTGATGAGACTTTTGATGGGTTGGACCCTGTTATGCGGCAGGCAGTCAAGAGCATTTTTGCTGGCGAATTGTCAGAGCGCGATTTTACGCCGGTGATTGCGTCACATAATTTGCGGGAGTTAGAGGACATTTGTGATTGCGTTGGTATCTTACATCAAGGTGGGGTGCTAATGCAGAAGGATTTGGAGGAGATGAAGCTAAATATCCATAATATACAGTGTGTGTTTCAGAATGAGGAGGAAGAAGCGGCGGCGCTTGGATTGTTGGATATTGTCAAAGCAGAGAAGAGAGGGAGTTTGAACATTATTACAGTGCGCGGCTCAGAAAGGGAGATTTTCAATAAAATCAATATGTTCTCACCTGTTTTTGCGGAAATTTTGCCACTGACTCTGGAGGAAATCTTTATAAGTGAAACGGAGGTTGTCGGATATGATATCAAAAAACTTATTTTTTAAACTGATAAAGCAGGATTTTAAAAAGAGAATATGGTGTCCGATTTTAATATTTGTCATATGTTTTTTGGGGCTGGAAGTGCGTATGCTGATGAATATGGAGGGATTTATACGAAATCCCAGTGCGCGGCCCTATGATATTGCCACATATATTAGGGAGTATTTCTTTGGCAGAGAGGCATTAATCATGTCGATTATGGTTTGTCTGGTGGCATTTCTGTGTGGAATTAGTGGATATGCGTATTTGCATTCCAAAGTTCAGATTGATTTGTACCATAGTCTTCCAGTCAGCAAATCACAATTCTTTTGGGCAAGATATCTGTCAGGAATTTTGCAGTTTTTCATTCCCTTTGTAATAAATGTGGTTGTCTGTGTAGGGATTGCAGTAGGTAGAAAGGCATTTGTCTCAGAGACGATTCCGGCTGTATTATCCTTTCTTGGAATCGGATTAGTTATATTTGTATTAACATACAGTGTGACCGTGATTGCAACAGGACTTACAGGAAATATTATTATTAGTATTCTAGGAACAGGGGTATTGTTTGCGTACAGCACAGGAATTGAATTACTTATCTATTTGATGTCTGCGCGTTTTTTCGACACTTATACTGTGTATAACAGCAGGGGACATTTTGCGCTCAATGGAAAAGTTTGGTGTTTTTCGCCGCTTTCTATGATTATTAAGCTTTTTGCCAGTCCGAATAATACGACGATGGAAGATGCCCAGAAATTCTTTAAATATGATACGTTATATGTGTGGGTGCTTGTTGCATCAGCAGTTTTATATAGTTTGCTGGCATATGTTATTTTTATAAAAAGGGCGTCTGAAGCAGCGGGAAAATCAATTGCATTTCGCGTTGCTGAGCCGATAATTAAAACAATGGTTGCTATACCAACTGCGTTTTTTGTCGGATTTTTCTTTTGTTCTATTTCCTATAATACAGATACAGACGAATGGTTTTTGTTTGGTGTTATTTTTGGATTTCTTATTGTTTGTATTCTTATGGAAATTATTTATCGAATGGATTTGCGTGGTGTGCTGATGCACAAGAAGCAATTTCTGTTTAATGCGATATGTACGGCACTGATTTTTGTGGTATTTCAGTATGATATGATAGGATTTGATACTTATGTTCCGTCCGATGACCAGTTGCAAAGCTGTGCGGTGTCGATCACAGATCTTATGCTGCTTCGACAGAATATTCAAGTGAATGATTTTGGCAGCCATTATCTAAGTCCATCACAATATCGTATGGCAAATATGGAACTGCAAGGAAATCCTAGTGTTATGGAGCTTGCGCGAAAAGCAGCAAAGGAACAGTTAACATACCAGTATTTTGATTATTACGAAGGTATTGAGAAGTCTCCTGAATATATAGAGACTTTAGAGAGACAAGAAAATTATCGATATATTGAGTTTGGATTTAAGTTTCTTAATGGGAAGACGATCTATCGGAGATATACGATTGACCTTGCAGATGCAGATGCAGTAAGATTACTTTCGGATATTTTTAATGACTATAATTATAAGGTTGGCTCTACGCCAGTCTTTAATGATGACTGGAAGATTGCATTTGACACCATTATATGTGAGAACAATTTTATCGCATCAGATATCACACTCACACCAGAAAGACAATCAAGATTAATGGAAACTTACCAAAAAGAGTATATGAAGCTTTCATTGGATGTTGTCATGCATACACTTCCTGTGGGGACAGTGGATTTTAGGGTAAGGAGTAGAAGCGATGGACGCATCATCTACAGTAGCTATTCAGGTGATATGTGCATTTATCCACAGTTTACAGAGACAATTGCCTTGATTAAGGAATATGGTTTTGACATGTTGGAAAACCCAACGGCAGAAGATGTGGATTTTATTCAGGTGAGAAAAGAAGGTGCAGTCTTTCCATACAGTGACCCATATGGTAGTCAAATACAAATGGCTAATATATTGGAAGAAGAGTCGAAGCAATATAAATATACTAATAAAGAACAGATACAACAGATTTTAGATAGTATTGTTTGTGATAAATTATATTGGCAGGTTAATGATTATGCGGATTTATTTGATAAGCGATACTCTATTGAGATTCGATTTAACAAAAATGACCAGGATACCGATAACGCCTATAAGTTTATCAAGGGACAAATACCTTCGTTTGTCAACTAGTCAAATCTTTTTCTTCCCGCGAGCAATGAGCCAAATGTTTATTTTGCAGACATTTGGCTCATGCTGAGAGACTTTTAATAGTTACAATTCATACCCACGCTAGATTTTGCATTGATTTATGATGATTTGGTGTGAATTGCAACAATTGATGTGCACAAAATGCCACAATGCAGGCATTTTAGCATTGGCCCTGACACCATGCAGCGAGTGCATGACGCGGGTATAAAAAGTAACTTTTAATAACCTTATTTAAACCAAAGCTTAATATTAATTCTTGTATTGCAGGAGATTTTCAAGTATACTATAGGTAAAAAGTAAAAATGATTGAAAAGTGGAGGCTTTATGGAACTATTGCGAGGAATGAGGGATAGACTGGATAAATATGTAGATATAGACTCTGAAATTTGTATCAATATGTGCATCACCGGTTCTGCAGTATATGATTTTTGTTGTTTTGGTATAGATAAGGAAGGGAAACTTTCCGATGACAGATATATGATATTTTACAATCAGTTAGCATCACCTACTGATGAGATTCGTTTTGTCTCGGGAAATAATTCTTCGGAATTTTATATTCAATTAGCAAAGCTGCCAATGAGCATTGATAAGCTAGTATTTACAGTAAGCATTGATGGAAATGGTACGATGGGCGAGATTACAAAACACGATTTTCAGTTATCACAAAATAATGTGATTCAGATGGCAATGGAATTGTTAGGCACTGATTTCAATATGGAAAAGGCGATTATTTCTATTGAACTTTATCGGAAAGATGGATGGCGCATCGCCGCTGCTGCGAAGGGGTTTAATGGTGGATTGTCAACGCTTTTAAAATCTTTTGGTGGGGAGGAGATTTCATCGAGTGTTTCTGATATGAACAGCGTAAATGCATCGCAAAAGCAGGAGAACAAAACGGAAGAAGAATTAACACAGAAAGTCATGGGAAAAATTAGCTTGTCAAAGGACAAAGTGAATCTTGAAAAGCATGTGGTCAGTTTAAGCAAGTGTATTGTTGATTTAGGGAAAAAGAGTGGCGTTGATCTTGGTTCTGCAAAGGCAAGAGTTATCGTTGTTCTTGATTACAGCGGCTCTATGAGTCCTCTTTATTTAAAAGGAACAGTACAGCGTACAATCAATAGGCTTGTTCCGTTAGGGTTGACTTTTGACGACAATGGTTCGATTGATATCTATTTGTTTCAGAATGATTTTATGAAATTAACAGATTTGACTCTTTCCAACTATGAAGATTACGTACAACATGTTATAATAACTTCTGGTTATCGAATGGGTGGAACAAGTTATGCACCTGTTCTGAGAGCGATTATAGAAGGAAAAATGCATAAAAAGGCGGGATTTTTGAGGCGTAACGCCAGTACAGAAAAGGCGATTGCAAATGATAAAGAGACAACATTTATACTTTTTATTACAGATGGTGAAAATAGTGACAGAGAAGAAACGAATAAAATTATTAAAAAGTCATCTGATATGAATGTGTTTATTCAATTTATAGGGATTGGGAACGAAAAATTTAAATATCTAAAGAGTCTTGATGAGATGCATGGAAGAGTAAGGGATAATACTGGTTTTACAAAGATGGAGGATTTGGATAAGGCAGATGATAAAGAGCTCTATACGAATGTTCTTGACCAGTTTGCAAAATGGTTGAAAGGACTGCAATAAGAACTAAAGGTAAGCATTATTGTGAAGGGTATAATACTGTTATAATTCACACCCGCGCCAGTTTATATCAGCTTATAAGTTATTAAGGTGTGAATTATAACAGACTTTGCACACAAAATGCGAAAGGGCAAGCATTTTGGCGCATGATTCCCACTGCTTTGGTGTAGGTGTGAAAAGTAACATAATACTTTTAAATCCTATAAAATATCTCAAAAAAATAATTAACAAAAGCGTTCTCTTGTGATAAGATATTGATATATAATTTAATCATAATAAAATTTATATAAATGTGTAAACAGGAGGAGAACAGGATGGCAGAAAAGAAATGTGTAGCCTATGTATCCACATATACAATGGGCGATAAGCATGGCATTAAAATCTATGATGTTGATATGGAGCAAGGGCGTTTTAAGGAGAAGGGTGAAGTGCATATCACCAATTCTTCCTATGTCACAATCTCGCACAATCGAAAGTATCTTTATGCGATAACAGATACGGGTGTTTCCAGCTATAAGATTTTGCCAGATGGAAATCTGGACTTTGTGAATACTGCTTCTACAAACAGCATGAGAGGGTGCTATCTCTCTACAGATTATGAGGACAAGTTCTTGTTTTGCGCGGGCTATCATGATGGGAAGATCACAGTATTACATTTGGATTCCAGTACAGGGGCTGTGGATGCCATCACGGACGAAGTGTTTCACAAAGGCCTTGGAAGTATTGCGGAGAGAAGTTATCGGCCCCATATTAGCTGTGTAAAGATGACGAGAGACAATAAGTATCTCTGTGCAGCGGACCTTGGGATTGACTATGTGAATATTTATCGTCTGGACCATGACAGAGGGGTTTTGCGGCAGGTGGATATTATCCGGTGTGATATTGACTCTGCGCCGCGGCATTTAAAGTTCTCGGAAGATGGGCGGTTTCTGTATATTGTAAGTGAGATGAAAAACTGTATTGATGTATATGAATATCATGAGGAAGACAATGTGCCATTTTTTGATTTGATTCAGACAATTCCTACATCAGATAAGTTTGAATATAGGGGTGTGGCGGCAAGTGCTTTAAATATTTCTTTTGACGGCAAGTATATTATTACCTCCACAGCAGGGGACAATTGCGTTTCGCTGTTTGAGATTAACCAGAAGACTGGGAAATTGACTAGGCTGTTTTATCTGCCAGTCAGCGGAGAGTATCCAAAAGACGCGGCGCTATTTCCTGATAATAAGCATCTGGTAAGTTTAAATCATGAGTCAAATACAATGACTTTCTTCCGAGTGAATTATGAGGAGAATTATATGGTGATGAATGGAAAGGAACTTGAGATTAATCAGGCGAATTGCATTATTTTCCATGAACTTTCGTAAATGAGAATATTTGTTCAAAAAATATTTCAGCAAAGCTGATGGATGCTATGAGCAAGTAGGGAAGATTTATTCTTCCCTGCTCGGTTTTATGCGCACGCCGATGCAGAGGAAATATGCCATTGCATGGCGCATCGGCGGCGTGGCGAGTAGGGGAAGTGCCCTTCCCTACTCGGTTTTATTTCTTTGATTGCAGATTGTAAAAGTTTTTAATTTTGTCTACGCGGGCAGTCATATTTTGTAATAACATATCCAATACTGTGATTGCAGTCATTGATTCCACAACCACAACAGCCCTGGGAACAATGATTGGATCATGTCTTCCTTTTATTTGAATCGTAATTTCTTCTCCATCTCTATTGACTGTTTCCTGTTCTTGAAAAATGGATGGGGTGGGCTTGAAATAAGCTCTCACGATAAGCTCAGAACCATCGCTGATGCCACCTAAGACTCCGCCTGCATGGTTTGTGGCTTTGGTCACAGAAGAACCATTTATCCGAAAGTTGTCATTATTAAAGGAACCATTTGTAGCGGCGACTTTGACTCCATCGCCAATTTCAAAGGCTTTCACAGCACCAATGGACAGAATTGCTTTTGCGAGGTTGGCATCTAATTTTTCAAAGACAGGTTCTCCAATTCCTGCGGGTAGATTGACAACACGACAGGCGATAACTCCGCCGGCAGAGTCTAGTTTTTCCATACATTCTTTTAAGTAGGCTTCCGCTTTGCGTGAAGCTTCCTTGTCGGGCATACCTGTTGGATTGCTTCTTGCCTCGTCAATATCAATGCAATTTAAAGGACGTTCTGGATCTGGTATTTCAATAGAACCAATTGTCTGCGTGTAAGCGCAAACTATAATGCCGAGTTCTGATAGAAGTTTTGATGCGATAGCACCTGCTGCAACACGTCCAATTGTTTCGCGCCCAGAAGAGCGTCCGCCTCCGCGGTAATCTCTAAAGCCATATTTTTGGTCAAAGGTATAGTCTGCGTGCCCGGGGCGATAGTAGGAGGCAATTTCATTGTAGTCCGCGGATCTTTGGGTAGTATTGCGAACAAGCATGGAGATGGGTGTGCCAGTTGTTTTTCCTTCAAAGATGCCTGAGAGGATCTCAACGCTATCGGATTCCTTTCTTTGCGTTGTAAAACGAGAGGAACCAGGTTTTCGCCGATCAAGAAATGATTGGATATCTATTTCATTTAATGCAAGACCAGCCGGACAGCCGTCAACCACAACGCCAATGCCAGGACCGTGCGACTCTCCCCATGTAGTGATTTTAAATATATTTCCAAATGTTGAACCTGACATAATTGAATTTTCCTTTCTATTGTCATCAAAATTTGATCGCAGCTTTGCTAAAACGACAGAATGACAATTTACACATTTTTCCATAATTATTATAAATGCAAAAAGCATAAAAAGCAAGAAGTAGTAATTTACAATATATTGATGCAAAATTAGAAAGAGTGTGTTATGATGGAACAGGTTACAGTTTAATTTTTTGAGGAGTTGAAATAGATGTATAAGTTACTGAAACAAGAGGGGCGTGCTAAGCGCGCGGAGGTCACAACAGTTCACGGCACGATTCAGACACCAGTATTTATGAATGTTGGTACTGTGGCGGCGATTAAAGGGGCAGTATCAACGGCGGATTTAGAAGAGATTGGTACGCAAGTGGAATTGTCTAACACGTATCATCTTCATGTTAGAACAGGAGATGAGGCAATTAAGAAGCTTGGTGGATTGCATAAGTTTATGTCATGGGAGAAACCGATTTTGACGGATTCTGGTGGATTTCAAGTCTTTTCGCTCGCGGGGCTTCGCAGGATTAAGGAGGAGGGAGTTTATTTTAACTCTCATATAGATGGCAGAAAGATTTTCATGGGACCAGAGGAGAGTATGCGTATTCAATCAAATCTCGCTTCCACCATTGCAATGGCTTTTGACGAGTGTCCACCCAGCAAAGCAGAGCGGCAGTATGTTGAAAATTCTGTTGCGCGCACAACGCGCTGGCTTGAGCGGTGCAAAACGGAGATGCAGAAATTAAACAATCAAGAGGATACAATCAATAGAAACCAAATGCTTTTTGGTATTAATCAAGGAGCAGTATATGCGGATATTCGCATTGAACATGCAAAGCAGATTTCAGAGATGGATTTGGATGGGTATGCAGTGGGTGGATTGGCTGTCGGTGAGACACACGAGGAAATGTATTATATTTTGGAGGAAACTGTCCCGTATTTGCCAAAGAACAAGCCGACTTATCTGATGGGAGTGGGTACACCAGCTAATATTTTGGAGGGAGTAGAGCGCGGTATCGATTTTTTTGACTGTGTATATCCGACCAGGAATGGGCGTCATGGGCATCTGTATACAAATCATGGAAAAATCAATCTATTTAATGCAAAATATGAATTGGATTCTAGGCCGATTGAGGAAGGTTGTGGTTGTCCTGCATGTCGCAGGTATTCTAGGGCATATATTCGTCATTTGTTAAAAGCAAAGGAAATGCTTGGTCTACGGTTGTGTGTGCTGCACAATTTGTATTTCTATAATACTATGATGACAGAAATTAGAAATGCGCTTGATGCAGGGGAATTTGCTGCCTACAAAAAACGTAAGCTGGAAAAGATGCGGGCAGATGGAACTGTATGAAAGCGTATGATTTTAGCAGCGGTATAACAATGAAATTTATTCTTGGTGTAATCGTGACAATGATTGTATTTCTTCCAATTATTATCACAGTTTTAATAAAAAGAAAGAAAAATTTTTTGCAAAAATATACATCTGGTTTGGCATTGTATTTATCATCAGCGCATTTAGGAATTGGGCTGTTGGGAGCAGTCGTAGGATATCTTTTTACTGTAATAGGAATTTATGTACTGGAATGGGGTCCTGATATTTATTTTATATTCATATTTTTATCTTTGGCTTTGGCGGGGACATATGTTTCTATCTGCAGTATGCTTGAAGTTATTATATTAGATTTTGATTCATTGACAATAGTCAGCCCAATGCATCGTGTAAATAAAATTTCATTTTACGAATTGACGCACATTCATTATTACGAGAATAGAGAATCTGATTATATGTATGGAAAACGATTTTTGGATGGCTATATAAATAAGAAAAAAGTTTTTAGTATTAATGAGAGTTTTTGCGGGTTTGAGATTTTGTATGGTCTGCTTGAAAGTACAGGAAAAATAGAAAAATCTCAGTTAAAAGAAGAATTTGTGGTGGCAGAGCAGAAGGGGACCATAATCAGAAATTTTTTTGGCGTAGTGTTTTTTGGCGGCGTCTTTGCAGCGGCATTGATTCTTAAAGACGAAGTGGGGACAAGTATCTGCGTAATTATTTCAGGCTTTCTTTTGCTTTTTATTGTTGAACTGATAAAAAATTTATTATGGAAGATGACTGTTACATACAGTACTTTGTACATTAGAGGTTTTAGCGGGCGGGTATGTGCCTGCAATATTCGTGATATCACTGCTGTAATAGAGCGGCAGCATTATATTACATTGTATTCAGAACAGAGAAAGATAGCGAAGGTCTGCAAGGATTTTAATCATTTTGTGCTGCTTCAAAATCGGCTGGAAGCAGAGGGAATTTTGTTTTATAAATATTTTACTTGAAGTATTGGAAATTATTGTGTATGATATATACTATGTGTTTGATATAAGGAACTATGAATAGTTAACCGAATTGTATCGGTAAATATTACGAGGCAGTTCCCAACGGCGATATAGGAGGAAAAGTTAAATATGAATTTATTGTTGACAGAAGCAGATGCAATGGCGGCTGGACAAGGAGCTGCAAGTATGATATCACTGGTTGTAATGGTGGTATTTTGGTTTGGAATTATGTATTTTCTGATGATTCGTCCTCAGAGAAAGGAGCAGAAGAAAAAGGCTGCTCTTGTCAATTCGGTGGAAGTTGGCGACAGTATTTTGACTACCAGCGGATTTTATGGTATGGTGATTGATGTCACAGATGAGGATGTTATTGTAGAATTTGGCAGTAATAAAAATTGCCGTATCCCCATGAAGAAGGCGGCAATCGAGCAGGTTGAGAAGCCAGATAGCGAATAGAATTGTGATTAAAAAAAATCTCCAAGGATATCTGGGAGATTTTTTTATGTAATCTTGTTGAAATTTTCTGTCGAATGTAATATGATTGAGTATGTGTATATTTATTCCCGCGAGCAATGAGCCAAGCGATGCAAAGCAGGCATTTGGCGAATACCGCGAGGGTCTAATACCTTGCCGCTTGCGCAGGGGTGACTTAAAGGATGGAATGTAGCGAAAAATCCATTCAAAGAAAAGGAGATAGAGAGCATGAATTTGAATATTGTTTGTATACCCGGTGACGGAATTGGACCTGAAATCGTTACAGAAGCGAAAAAGGTATTGGATCAGGTTGCTATAAAATATGGTCACAACATTTCGTATAAGGATATTTTGATGGGTGGCGCATCGATTGATGCTTGTGGGGAACCGCTTACAGATGAGGCGATTGCTACAACAAAAGCAGCAGATGCTGTTTTGATGGGATCGATTGGTGGAAATACTTCAACATCACCATGGTATAAATTGCCGCCACATTTAAGACCAGAGGCAGGGCTTTTAAAACTGAGAAAATCTTTGAATTTGTTTGCAAATCTAAGACCAGCCTATTTATATGAAGAGTTAAAGGAAGCATGTCCGCTGCGGAACGATATTATTGGCAGTGGATTTGACATGATGATTATGCGGGAACTTACAGGGGGATTGTATTTTGGAGAGCGCAGCACAAAGGAAGTGGATGGTGTTATCACAGCAGTTGACACCCTTACGTACACGGAAAATGAGATTCGACGCATTGCTGTCAAAGGTTTTGAGATTGCAATGAAACGCCGGAAAAAGGTGACCAGTGTCGATAAGGCAAATGTACTTGATTCTTCTCGGCTATGGAGAAAAGTGGTGGAGGAAGTTGCAAAGGATTATCCAGAGGTCACATTGGAGCACATGCTTGTCGATAACTGTGCAATGCAGCTTGTGAAGGACCCAAAGCAATTTGATGTGATTTTGACAGAAAACATGTTTGGAGATATTCTTTCGGATGAAGCAAGTATGGTCACAGGGTCTATCGGTATGTTGTCTTCAGCAAGTTTAAATGATACAAAATTTGGACTCTATGAGCCGAGTGGTGGGTCTGCACCAGATATTGCAGGAAAAGGGATTGCAAATCCAATTGCGACAATTTTAAGTGCGGCAATGATGCTTCGCTACTCGTTTGATTTGGACGAAGAAGCAGACGCCATTGAGGCAGCAGTGAAAAAAGTGCTTCAGGACGGTTATCGCACGATTGATATTATGCCGCAGGAGGAGTGTAGACGTGCGAGTGTAAAGCAGGTTGGAACGGCAGAAATGGGAGATTTAATTGCTAGGGGGATTTAAGAATGAAAAGTGATAATGTAAAAAAAGGAATGCAGCAGGCGCCGCACAGAAGTCTGTTTAATGCGTTAGGATTTACAGAAGAGGAAATGCAGAAACCTATGGTTGGCATTGTCAGTTCTTATAATGAAATTGTGCCAGGTCATATGAATTTGGACAAAATTGTAAACGCCGTAAAACTTGGCGTGGCGGAAGCAGGCGGTGTTCCGGTTGTTTTTCCAGCGATTGCAGTCTGTGATGGAATTGCTATGGGACATATTGGCATGAAGTATTCTCTTGTCACAAGAGATTTGATTGCAGATTCTACGGAATGTATGGCTTTAGCACATCAGTTTGATGCGCTTGTCATGGTGCCAAACTGTGACAAGAATGTTCCTGGTTTGTTAATGGCAGCAGCACGCATCAATGTGCCGACAGTGTTTGTGTCAGGGGGACCGATGCTTGCTGGACATGTGAAGGGGCAGAAACGCAGCCTTTCTTCAATGTTTGAGGCAGTGGGCTCCTATGCAGCGGGTACAATGACAGAGGAGGACGTCTGCGAGTTTGAGCAGAAGGCATGTCCTACATGTGGCTCTTGCTCTGGTATGTATACAGCCAACTCTATGAACTGTTTGACAGAGGCGCTCGGTATGGGGTTACAGGGAAATGGAACGATTCCAGCGGTGTATTCGGAGAGAATTAAGCTGGCAAAACATGCTGGTATGGCAGTTATGGAATTGCTTAAGAAAAATATTTGCCCGCGTGATATTATGACAAAAGAAGCGATTATCAATGCACTTACTGTTGACATGGCGCTTGGATGCTCCACTAACTCAATGCTTCATCTGCCAGCGATAGCACATGAGATTGGTTTTGACTTTGATATCTCCTACGCAAATGAAATTAGTGCAAAAACACCGAATCTTTGTCATCTTGCGCCAGCAGGACCTACTTATATGGAAGATTTAAACGAGGCGGGCGGCGTGTATGCAGTGATGAATGAGTTGTCAGAGCTTGGACTTTTGAATGAAAACTGCATGACTGTGACAGGAAAAACAATTGGTGAGAATATTAAAGGTGTTCAGAATAAAAATCCTGAGATCATAAGACCGCTTGACAACCCATATAGTAAAACAGGAGGACTTGCTGTGTTGAAAGGGAATCTTGCACCTGATGGAAGTGTTGTAAAGCGTTCTGCAGTTGCCCCAGAGATGCTTGTCCATGAAGGGCCAGCACGTGTCTTTGAGTGTGAAGAAGATGCAATTGAGGCAATTAAAGGTGGAAAGATTGTCGCAGGAGATGTTGTGGTGATTCGTTATGAGGGTCCTAAGGGCGGTCCTGGTATGCGTGAGATGCTAAATCCTACGTCGGCGATTGCAGGAATGGGACTCGGTTCTACGGTAGCACTGATTACAGATGGCCGTTTTTCCGGTGCATCGCGTGGGGCTTCGATTGGACATGTGTCACCGGAAGCTGCGGTATGTGGACCGATTGCACTAGTTGAGGAGGATGACATTATTTCTATCAACATTACAGAGTGCACTTTAAACGTCAAGGTATCTGATGAGGAGTTGGCAAAGCGCCGTGCGAATTGGCAGCCAAGAGAACCAAAGATTACTACTGGTTATCTTGCAAGATACCGCGAACTTGTCACAAGTGGCAATCGGGGAGCGATATTGGAACTTCCAAGAAAATAACTGAGAAAATAACAATGCTTATATGACCAAAGGAGATTAAAATATGCAGTTAACAGGTTCACAAATTGTGATTGAATGTTTGAAAGAGCAGGGTGTTGATACCGTATTTGGTTATCCTGGTGGAACGATCTTGAATATTTATGATGAACTGTATAAGCACAGTGATGAAATCAGACATATCCTTACCTCCCATGAACAAGGTGCTTCTCATGCGGCTGATGGATATGCACGTGCGACAGGAAAAGTTGGAGTCTGTCTTGCGACAAGCGGTCCAGGAGCGACGAATCTTGTAACAGGAATTGCGACGGCTTACATGGATTCTGTTCCATTGGTTGCGATCACAGCCAATGTAAATCTGCCATTGCTTGGGAAAGATACGTTTCAGGAGGTTGATATTGCAGGTGTGACAATGCCAATTACAAAACATGGGTATATTGTAAAAGATGTCACAAAGCTTGCGGAAACCATCAGACGTGCATTTAAGATTGCAAAATCAGGCAGACCAGGACCAGTGTTAGTTGACATTACCAAAGACGTGACAGCAAATAAATGTGAATTTATTCCAGTAAAACCGGAACCGCCAGTAATGAATAATTCATATACTGAAAAGGATATTGATGTGGCACTTGCGTTGATTAACGCTGCAAAGAAGCCTTATATTTATCTTGGCGGCGGTGCGATTATTTCTGGTGCGTCGCGGGAAGTCAAGGAATTTGCAGAGAAGATACAGGCACCTGTATGTGATACATTAATGGCAAAAGGTGCTTTTGACGGCAAAAGCGCACTGTATACAGGCATGATTGGCATGCATGGCACGAAGACATCAAATTATGGTGTAAGTCAGTGTGACTTGCTGATTGCGCTTGGGGCACGCTTTTCTGACCGTGTGGTAGGCAATCCAAAGAAGTTTGCAGAACATGCAAAAATCTTACATATTGATATAGACGCTGCGGAGATTAATAAAAATATTAAGACAGATGCCTCGGTTATTGGGGATTTAAAGACTGTCCTAAAAGAGTTGAACAGCAAACTTGAACAGCAGAATCATGATGACTGGATTGCGCAGATTCAAGCGTTGAAAGAAAAATATCCATTGCGGTATGAATCGGATAAGCTTACCTGCCCTTATGTCATTGAGGAGTTGGATCGAGTTACAGATGGAAAAGCAATTGTATCTACTGATGTAGGACAACATCAAATGTGGGCAGCACAATATTATCGGTATACAGAACCGCGGACTTTCCTTTCGTCTGGCGGACTTGGAACAATGGGATATGGACTGGGAGCTTGTATTGGTGCAAAAGTTGGAAGACCAGATAAAATTTGTGTCAATATTGCTGGAGATGGATGTTTTCGTATGAATATGAATGAGCTGGCAACGGCAAGCCGGTATAATATTCCTATTATTCAGATTATTATCAATAATCATGTGCTTGGAATGGTTCGCCAGTGGCAGACATTGTTTTATGAGAAGCGGTACTCACAGACAATTTTGACCGATAAAGTGGATTTTGTAAAAGTTTCTGAGGGGCTTGGCTGTGAGGCGATTCGTGTCACAAAGCGCGAGGAGGTAGGACCTGCGCTTGAAAAAGCAATTTCTCTGCAAAAGCCAGTTGTAATTGAGTGTGTCATTGAGGAAGATGACAAGGTATTTCCTATGGTTCCGGCAGGAGCAGCAATTAGCGAGGCATTTGACGCAGAGGATTTGAAGCAGCGCCAGTAGAGACTTTTTTATCAAGGAATATGTGGCATATTTGGCATCAACTTATAATACAGTAGGAATAGAACGTAATTTTCAGCCGACAAGAGGTGATACTGTAAAAGTGTCTGGCTATGACAGACCTTTATGATTTAGTGGAGCTTGGAACGTCTGTCATTTTATTAGTGCTACAAATACCAACATTTAGTTTTTTTCAAATGTTGTTTATATAATAGATTTAAGTAGATGCGCTGTTATGCATTTATGAAAGCTTGCAGAATAATGAAGAAATTAGGAGGAGTTAGAAAGTGTCCAGAGTGTACAATTTTTCAGCAGGTCCCGCAGTTTTACCTGAAGAAGTCCTTAAAGAAGCTGCAGATGAGATGTTAGATTATAAAGGAACTGGTATGTCCGTGATGGAGATGAGTCATCGTTCCAAGGCTTACGATAAGATTATCAAGGAAGCCGAAGCAGATTTGAGAGAGCTTATGAATATTCCCGATAATTATAAAGTGCTGTTTTTGCAGGGAGGCGCAAGCCAACAGTTTGCTATGATTCCTATGAATCTTATGAAAAATGGCGTTGCAGACTATATTGTGACTGGTCAGTGGGCAAAAAAAGCATATCAAGAGGCCTGTCTTTTTGGCAAGGCGAACAAGATTGCATCAAGTGAGGATCAAACCTTTTCTTATATACCTGACTGCTCAGACTTACCAATTTCTGAGGATGCAGACTATGTATATATCTGTGAAAATAATACAATTTATGGTACAAAATTCAAGACATTGCCAAATACAAAAGGAAAGACACTTGTGGCGGATGTGTCTTCATGCTTCCTGTCAGAACCCGTGGATGTTACAAAGTATGGTGTTATTTACGGGGGTGTTCAGAAAAATATTGGACCGGCTGGCGTGGTGATTGTAATTATCAGAGAAGATTTGATTACGGACGATGTTCTTCCAGGGACGCCGACAATGTTAAAATACAAGACACATGCGGACAATGATTCACTCTATAATACACCACCTGCGTATGGTATCTATATCTGTGGAAAAGTATTTAAGTGGCTTAAGAAGCAGGGCGGACTCGAAAAAATGAAAGAGTACAATGAGGAGAAAGCAAAGATTCTCTATGATTTTCTTGATGAGAGCAGGCTTTTTCACGGAACAGTCAGAAAAGAGGACCGTTCGTTAATGAATGTGCCATTTGTGACAGGCAGCGAAGAGCTGGATGCAAAGTTTGTCAAAGAGGCGAAAGAGGCAGGATTTGAGAATCTAAAAGGCCACAGAACAGTCGGCGGTATGCGTGCAAGCATTTACAATGCAATGCCAATTGAAGGTGTGAAGAAGCTTGTGGAGTTTATGAAGAAATTTGAGGAGGAGAACCAATAATGTATCAATATAAATGCCTGAATCCTATTTCAGATATAGGTTTATCAAGATTTACAGAGAATTACCAGACAACAGATGACATTACACAGGCGGAGGGAGTGCTTGTCAGAAGTGCATCAATGCATGAGATGGAGCTTCCAAAGACACTTCTTGCAGTTGCAAGAGCTGGCGCAGGAGTGAACAATATTCCGCTTGACAAGTGTGCAGAACAGGGAATTGTTGTGTTTAACACACCTGGTGCCAATGCAAACGGAGTGAAAGAGCTTGTGTTTGCTGGTATGCTTCTTGCATCGAGAGACATTATTGGAGGAATTGACTGGGTAAAAGCCAATGTTGGCTCGGAGACTGTTGCAAAGGATGCGGAGAAGGAGAAAAAGAACTTTGCAGGTACAGAAATCTTAGGTAAAAAGTTGGGTATTATTGGTCTTGGTGCAATTGGTATCCGCGTTGCAAACGCGGCGGTAGCACTTGGAATGGACGTTTATGGATATGATCCATATCTCTCGGTAGATGCTGCATTAAAGATTTCGCGCGAAGTGAAGCATGTTGTTAATGTAGATGATATTTATGTAAATTGTGATTTTATTACGATTCATGTACCATTGATAGATGCAACGAAGGGAATGATTAATGCTGCTGCCATCGCAAAGATGAAACAAGGCGTGATTGTGCTAAATTTTGCAAGAGATTTGCTTGTCAATGAGAAGGATATGATTGCTGCATTAGATTCGGGAAAGGTTAGAAAGTACATATCAGATTTCCCCAATCCGACAACAGCAGGGCAAAAAGGCTGTATCGTTATTCCACATCTTGGCGCTTCCACAGAGGAATCTGAGGATAATTGTGCTGTGATGGCAGTAGATGAACTGAAAGATTATCTTGAGAATGGCAACATTAGAAATAGTGTTAATTATCCAGCATGTGATATGGGTGTGTGCAATAATGTTGGAAGAGTAGCAATTTTGCATAGGAATATTGCAAATATGATTACGCAGTTTACAGCCGCTTTTGGTGCAGCAGGAATCAATATTAGCGATATGACCAACAAGTCAAGGGGAGAGTATGCTTATACAATGATGGATATTGAAAAGTCAGCAGACGAAAAGATTCTTGAGCAGTTAAATCACATTGACGGTGTATTCCGTGTGCGTGTTGTAAAGTAAAATAGAGCGGAACTGAGTTCAAAATTTGTAATATATTAGTAACATTTTGGGCGAAAAATGCATCTTTAATGCAACATAAATCGTATATAAAGTGCAAAATATGTAAACAAAGTGTCGAAAGAGAGTTGACAAGCTGAAATAAATATGTAATAATTTATCTACAGAAACATCAGTACACTCAGAAAAGATATCGGAGATTTTCTTATAAAAATTTTATTTTTGTAAATTTTCGGTTGTGTAAAAAGGGATGGCTTCTCGGAAGTAATTAGGGGGAAATTATTATAGAGCGTTTCAATGTGTAAATGTAGCTTTTCGAGAGGAATCAAGTGTAAAAGGAACAGGACAAAAAAGGATGTGTGCATCCTTTTTTGTCCTGTTCCTGCACATAGATCAAAACAAAGTGAAAGTTTTTTGCGTAATATTCAATTTCTAAAATTGTTACAATTCATATCTACGCCAGATTTTATATTCATTTATGATGATTTGGGGTGAATTGCAACAATTGATGCACACAAAATGTCATAAAGCAGGCATTTTGACGCTAGTTCCGACGCCATGCACTTGCTGCATGGCGTCGGTGTGAAAAATAACCTAAAATGCATCATGTACGTCACCGTATTTGGTCATATTGCCAATTGTATTCTGGAATTTTATCTCACGGTCTACTGTGACTTGACTTGCCAAATCCATGTATTTGATAAAGATTTCTTCCACTGTCATATTTTTTTCCTTTGCGATTTCCTCCATGATAGGTTTGAGCTTCTCCAACTGGAAAGAAACTCGCGTTTTTTGCGGGTCAAAATCTTTCAATACATGGTCAGCGTACTCATTAATGCGGTCCAATAGATTCTTATCTTCCTTTGTCATAACTTTTGTTTTCCTTTCCTGCATATTGATACAAAGGAACTGTTCAAAAATAAACAATAGAACTGGTATTATTTATTTTTGAATAGCCTTTTCGTAATTACTATAGCATAATGTATTTTTCTTGTCAAAAGTTGTTGTTATTATTACTTTTCATGATTCGAGCTTGGCTGCTATTCACGGCATGGGAGCCGCTCATGGCAACAATTCGAGGCGATAAATGACATTGGACCATAAATAATTGTAATCTATTTGGTAGCTATATTATTGCGTAATATGATATGAAAGTACGCAATAAAGATACAATATTGTGTTTTACATTTGATAATATTACTTTTCGCTTATAAAACGCATAAAAAAGTATTACTAATACGATATTAGAGACTGTTAAAAAATAAAATGAAAACAGAGCAAACTAATTAAATTCATAAAAAATTACAACCAATTCCAAAAAAATCCTTCTTATAAAGAAAGGATTAAAATGAAACAGAAAAACAAAGGAGGTTATCATTTGGAAGACAATGAGATTATTGAATTGTTTTGGCAGCGTTCGCAACGAGCAATTGCAGAGACAGACTGTAAATATGGCGGACGACTGCAAAATTTATCTATGAATATACTGCATGATAGAGAGGATGCAGAGGAGTGTATAAATGATACATATCATGCGACATGGAATACACTGCCCCCAAAACGTCCTAATTACTTTTTTGCTTATCTGGCAAAACTTACACGTAATTTTTCTTTTGGAAAATATGATTATTATCACGCACAAAAACGACATGTGACAGTAGTTGAATTAAGTGAAGAAATTGAGAACTGTATTCCAGCACCCAATGACCTTGAACAGAAAATGGACAGCGAAGAAATCGGGCGCATTATCAGTGATTTTTTATATCAACAGTCGGCTGAAATGCGAATGATTTTTGTACACCGATATTGGTATATGGATTCTGTCAAGGAAATTTCACAGGTGTTTCATGTAAGTGAAAGCAAAGTCAAATCAATTCTATTTCGCATGAGAAATAAATTACGAAAATATTTGGAGGAAGGAGGTATACAACTATGAGAGGAAAAGATTTGCTACAATGTATGGCGTATATTGATGATGCACTTATAGAGGAGGCACTAAATCCAGCAATAGTGTCTCACAAAAACAAATCTGCTGCTAAGTGGGCTATGGCGGTTGCTTGCGTGATGGCAGTTGGCATTTCGGCTACAGCATTCTGGTCACATCAAAACGTGAATGTGGATTTAAAACAGGATGGTAATGATATCGCTGCACAAACAGATATAGTAGACAATTATAGGGACCAGAGCGATACTGGAAGGACAGCAGAGACGGGACTTGTAATGGGAATTGAAGAAGATGCATCAAATAGTATTACATCTGTGACAGAAAATAATATATCAGAAAGTGCGAAAGCAGAAAGCATGGAGGATCAGGTAGCAGCAAAATCAAATATGGAAAGTTTGGAAATACAGAAAGAAACAAAACTAGCAGATTTGGAAGTGCAAAAAGAGACAAAAACTGCATATAAGGTTATCCATGATTATTATAGGGAAAAAGATACATCGGAATATTGTTATCCAGCACCCGAAAAAGGAACGGTTTTGTGTTACCATTACCTACAGGAAGCGATAAATTATTATGAGACGCAAGAGAGTACGATAGATGCAGTAGACAATACGATCTATGCATATCAGGTAGTGATTGATATCTACGGTGATATGGAAACAATAGATGGTATTCAATATGAAGATTTATACCATTTCGATGCTGGGAATCTATTGATTGAACAGGAATACAGACGCTTGATTGATTTAGGATATGCAGTAAGATTGTCTGAGGATTTCCAGTTGACAGGTGTTTTTACGAAAGCAGAGATTGATACTTTTTCGGCTGCACCAGAATATGGCTACGTTTTTCGATTTGAAAATGAATTATAGAATGCAGAAAAGAAAGGAGATAGTATTATGGTAAAAAGAGGATTATTTATCGCGATTGCAGTTTTTGCAGCAGTATTTGTTTTTAGTGCATGTGCCCGCAAAGTGGAGAAGCTGCCTGTTGTTCGAGAACCAGAAGAAAAAGAGAAAAATAATATGGAACTTGAATCAATGAGTTTAACAAAAACTACGACACAGAGTGTCTGCATCGACTATGTGATTGAATCTTATAGAAATATTCAGAAATTCGCATACGATTTGTTTGCGCAACATATTGATAGCGAAAATCCAGTACTTTCACCGATATCGGCATATTTGGCGCTCTCTATGGCAGGTTGTGGAGCAGATGGAACGACCAAAGAGGAATTTTACAATGTGCTTGGCAATGACTTGCTGCCGCTTTCTGATGATATGATGAATCGTTTCTCGATAGCGGGAGATATGTTGAATTTGTCAGTCGCTAATTCTGCGTGGCTTGATGATGAATTTATTGTGAATGATACATGGATCGGCACTGTAAAATCTTTAATGGATGCGGAGGTATTTCAAGAAGACCTTTCCACAGAACAAACAATGAATAAAGTAAATAGTTGGATAAACGATAAAACAAATGGACTGATTGATACAATGCTATCGCAACCCTTAACGCAACAGACACGCCTTGCATTATTTAATACAGTGTATTTTAAGGGAAAATGGGAATTACCGTTTGAGCCACAGAATACACATAGCGAAGTATTCCATCTGCAAAAGGAACAAGAAAATGAAAAGCAGGTTGAGATGATGAATCTGTACTTGACAAAGCTCGAATATCTTTCAAATGACTTTATGGAAGGTGTTCTGTTGCCTTATCAGAAAAATGATGAAAATAATAATTTATTCGCATTTATTGCGCTAAAACCAACAAAAGAAAATGATATTAGAGAAGTCTATCAAAAGTTGACTGATAAAGTCATATCAGATATTCTAGTCAACAGACAGACTGAAACAGTCAATCTAAAACTTCCGAAATTCGAGATAACTTTTGATAAAAAATTAAATGAAAGTTTGATGAATATAGGGTTGGTGGAATGTTTTAATGAAAAGAAAGCTAATTTCGATCAATTGGGTAAGACAAGTTATAATGATACACTTTATATTGATTTGGTCCGCCAGAAGGCAAAGATTATTGTGGATGAGGAAGGAACAGAGGCTGCTGCTGCGACAGAAGTGTTAATGATGGGCGGAGCAATAATGACAAACCCAAAAGAGTTATATTTTAATGAACCGTTTATTTATATAATTATGGATATGGAAACAGAGGTCCCGTTATTTTTAGGAATATTAGATAATCCAAATTAATGTGCTTGTATGTGTGAGAGATTTGGTGTAAAGTTTAAGATAATTAGGAACTGTAGAAAAATAATTGACGCATCTTGACTTGGCTATTTCTCCGATTATTCATGCCAAAAAGCCTCGCCGTAGCTCGCTACTCCTACGTTTTTTGACATACCTCCTCGAAGAAATATCCTACGCAGTCTGCATCACTTATTTTCCTACAATTCCTAAGAGATTTTAAGAGAGGAAAAGAATAAGATGACGTTTTTAAAATCGGATCCGCAAAAAACTTATGAGAGTGTCCGAAGGTTTAGCTATGATTTGTTTTGTCAGAACATGCAGGAAAAAAATCCAATATTGTCTCCGCTGTCAGCGTATCTGACACTTGCTATGGCGGGATGTGGAGCAGAAGGAACGACAAAGACAGAATTTATCAATGTGCTTGGAGTGGATATGATGTCGCTTTCTGCTGATATGATAGATATATTTTCTATTAAGGAGATTTATTTGAATTTGTCAATTGCCAATTCGGCATGGATTGATCGGCGGTTTACCGTTAATGCAGCATGGAAAAATACAATAAAATCTTTGATGGGGGCAGATGCATTTTGGACGGACTTAACATCTTATGAGACGATGAACAATATAAACCACTGGATTGCCACGCAGACAAATGGATTGATAGATCAGATGCTGACAGAACCATTAGGACCCAAAGATCGCATTCGGCTTGCGCTGTTTAATACAGTCTATTTTAAGGGAAAATGGAGAAATTCTTTTGCACCATCTAATACATACAAGGACGATTTTTATCTGCCAGAGGAACCTAAAAGCTGGTTCAAAAAACGTTCTGTACAGGTTGATATGATGCGGAACAAAACAGCAGAACTGGAGTATGTATCAAATGATTTTGTAGAAGGGGTTGTCCTGCCTTATTTAACAAAACAAAAAATAGGTTCAAGATTTTCTGCTTGTGATTGCAAGAATAAATTAGGATTTATTGCATTGAAACCGAGAAGAAATAATTCTGTTCGGGATATTTGCAGCAGATTGAATGAACATTTCCTGCATACGTTGTTGCTAAACAGAAAGTTGGAATTAATTGATTTAAAACTGCCCAAATTTAAGAGTGCATTTGATGTAAATTTGATAGAAAGTCTTACAAAAATTGGATTGACAGAATGTTTTGATAAGAACAAAGCAAATCTTTCTTTGCTAGGGAAAGATACAGTAACGGGTGATACTTTATATGTCAGTCTTGTCAGACAGAATGCGGTTCTTACAGTGGATGAGGAGGGCACCGAGGCTGCTGCCGCGACAGAGCTTTTGGGCTGTTTGAGGGGAATAGAGCCAAAACCGCGAAAAAAATTGTATTTTAATGAATCATTTTTATATATGATTATTGATATAGAAACAGAACTTCCGTTATTTATTGGAATATTGGATAATCCTGAAGCATAAGGAATTTTAGTTACAGTTCAGCCTCACGGACTTTGCATTTACTGCAAAGTCCGTGAAATAACGTAGTGGTTGAGATGCATCAAGCCACCACGAAGTGGTTTTGC
>ERZ808049.233-NODE-233-length-42022-cov-9.666158_pt1 | contig 42022 bp, 42 predicted proteins | sample MGYA00380198_ERZ808049 | MGnify/ENA primary metagenome ERZ808049 (study PRJEB31490, sample SAMN06133414) | mouse gut metagenome | isolation source: Z2_2 | host: mice | place: China: Chengdu | collected 2015-05 ...
GGTAATTGCATTTTATTTTGCAGAAAAAAAGCTGAACGAATTCAACTTTCCTTTTAAAAAGTTATTTCGTTACAGCCCCTTGTACTACCACTGTAACATTAACATATATTCATCTGGATTAGATAACACTTGTTTATATTCTTCTATTTTAACCATTTTTTCTTTTTTACCATCAATCGAAGCGATATAAACACTATCATAATCATTTTCTAATAATAATGACTGTTTATAATAATTTAGTCGAGCATTAATAATTCGATAAACATCTTCTCCTTGAGAGTTCTTGTATTGTGCTATATCACCAATTAAAACTAATATATATGCTTCATGCGTTGGCATTTCACTACTATTATTTAATAATGGTGATTGTTTACCAGGAGGTAATAACTGCATCACTTTATTAAATTCCTGATCACCAGCAATCTTATACCCTCGTATTTCCTCTTTTTCTTTAATATGCATTGAAACTTCCTGATATTTTTCGTCATAGTTTTTTGATGAAATAAAATCTAATAATTCAACTTTTAAAACCTGATTTTCAAGAACTAATGAACTTAAAGTTTCTTTATTTACATCTTCAGGTTCTTTTTTAATATCTCCTGTTCCAAATTTCAAAACTATAAAAACTATTAAAATTAAGATGATCACACCAATAAGCATTAATGCATTCTTAGTTAATTTAAGGGGTTTTTTAATCATATGGCACCTCCTTTTAACTCCATTATATCATATAAATCGACATATAAACAATTAAATAAAACCATGGAAGATCCATGGTTTAAAGTAAGCTTTCTAATCTATTTACAATTTCATTTTCTGGTACAAAACCTGTAATTTGATCAACCGCTTTTCCATCTTTAAAAATAATTAAATTAGGAATTGCCTGCACTCCATAACGACTGGCGATATCTGATGAAGTATCAACATTTATTTTATAAAATTCTACCTGTGTCATTTTTTCAGATATTCCTTCTAAAACTGGAGCTAACATTTTACATGGCCCACACCAATCCGCATAAAAATCAACTAATACGATTCCATTTGCAATAACATCATCAAATTCATTACTATTTAATATTTTCATTATTCTCACCTCATCTAACATTATGCCTGATATTAAAATAATTACAACTAATTTGCATTTATTTTATAAAAATCTTCTATTGCAAGGGCTAAAGGGTCATTTAAATTACAATTAAACTGGTTACTAAAATGTTTATAATGAATATTGCAACTCCAACTATCTTGATAATCAATATTTTGGAGTAAACTAGGATTATTTTCAAAATCTTTTAATTTACGTTGTAAAACATCCTTAAAAAACTGTACATCTTCTTTTCCTTCTAATTCAAAATAATTTCCTTCATCAAACAAAAAGTCAATATTTTCAGCTTTATCAAGTTGTTTCAACAACTCATAATATTCACCATGCCAGCTTTTAATCAAATTACTATCAATTTTTTCAACTACTTTTCTGAATTCATCATCATTAACATAATATCCTCGCTTTACCTTACTTCCATTAGTACGATAATAAGTAATATCAATTCTTTTAGCTCTCCCTGACTGGTTTGAATTGATTAATTGTTTATGGATAGAAACTATTTTATCAATAGCCTCACCATCTTTAATCTTTATATTTGATTCAACATCATTAATCCAATTTTCAATTGATGCATAAGCTATTTGACTAGGAATATAATTTTCTAAATAACCTTTGGAAAAGATAAATATAACTACTGTCCCAATAATAATTAATGTTGACTGAACAAGGCATAATAAATATCTAATTCTTTTATACTGAATAAATTGTATGATAAAAGTTACAATAACAGTTGCAATAATATTTATAATGATAAATGTTCTAATTAATTCTGTTGTCACCCCTAAAACAGATGTAAGCATCCATGAACCACTAATAATAATGATAATACTAATAATCTGCGACATGCTTTTATTAGTAAAACCATGATAATTATTACTGCAGTTACGAGTTTTACATACATATAAACTTAAAACCAAACTTAAAATTATATAACCTATATAAATCAAACAAAAATTCCACTCTAAACCAACATTACTAGCAATCATCAATCTTATTACTGGTACTAAATAACTAACTATTTCTAAAGAAAGTCCATTAGAAATAATCCCTTTAATAAATGTTGAATATACTGCAAATAAGCTATAATAAAGCATTAATGGAGCTAAGATAATAACAATTTGTAAAACAATATTCATAAAAAATGAAGTTGTTAAATAAGCAGTCAGATTTGCTAGTGTATAATACATAAATATCATTAAAATAAGAGCATAACTATTTTTTAAGACTATTCCTTGACTTAAAAGACAATATAATAGTGCTGGTATAATTAGACAAATTATCCCGCTTAGATAATGAACTATAAAACTTTGAATATGCGAAAATGGCAAAGAGTTAAAATGGGTCTGTCTAGTAGCATTAAATAAATATTTTAAATTAATAAGTGGTAATATCAAACTAAATATAAATGCAATAAAATAAAATGTAAGTATTGGCAATTCATCACTATAAGATAAAACATTAATAATAAAATTTAAAATTAAACAGCCTGTGTAAATAACAACATAATTCTTTAATTGTTTCAAATCATTTTTAAATAAACTTAACATTGTTATTCACCTGCCTTTCGATTAATTGAACTAATTATAATTTTTTCATTTTCATTTTCTAGTTTAATCATCAAACTTATATCATAATTTTGAATTTCACCTACTGCTGTTATATTCATTGAAAAAGTAACATAAATATCATCAAATTCAATTAATTCAATTTCATTGTTATATAAAGTAAATGTTTCAATATTTAATTGTTCTTTTATAAATTCAAATATTTTACTATTTTCATCAGTTAATAATGTATCATCATAAATAAATTTTTTACACTGTTCAAGAAACTTAGTATGTCCAATTATCTTTTCATCCTTTAAAAATTCATAAATTCTCTCATTTCCCTTTAAATTATATTTTTTACCACTACTTCCAGATAACTCCAACATATCCCCATTAAAAAAGTCTTCAGCAACAATATTTTGATCCTTACTCATTTGATAAAGCTGTTTAGTTTCATTTGAATTCAAACAAATTTCAATTCCATCATAATAACCCGTTAAATAACTTTCATTTTCAAAATTATCACTATTTAAATAAGATTTTTCCTGATTTTTAAAATAATCAATAAAAAGCTGTTTATCAAACCGATACTGTAAAAGTGTATCATTATAATTACCACGATTATCTATATTATATAAATTAAAATATACATTAGCGTTATTATTCATAATTTGTTGATAGTGAATTTTATCACGATTTTTATTTAAATATTCAATCAAATTTAACAATTGATCATGTTCAATATTTATTGATAATGAACCATCGTTTTCAAAATTAGAAATATTAAGTTCACCAGCAACACTTGGCTTTCTAATAACCTCATCTAATGTTTTATAATATTGACTATTCGCAATAAAATAGTTAATTCCAAAGAATATTAATAATATTGGTATATATATTAAAAGCTTTCGATATATATATTGACTCTTAAAAATCATTTCAACAAAAATTGCAATAATAATACCAATTATCAAATATACCATTAACAATATTAACATTCCCTTTATACCAAATGTAATATCAATATAACTAAACAATAAAATTAAATAAAATATTGTAATCGTTACAATCAATACTATTCCTGATTTTAATACAATTCCAATTTTATTAAATACAAGTGGTTCATCTATATGCTCATCATCACGATTTTTATATACATAATAACTTAATTCCAATAATACTAAAGCAATAAAACAATGAATTATAACTACCAGATTACCTGTACTAATAAATTCTAATCCTGCTGCAAGTGGAAATACTACATATATATAATAAGTTTCAAATTGATTAATTGTTCCTGGGACTAAATAATTATTGAATATGAAAAGACTCCCTAATAAAACAACTGGTAAAGTATAAACTACAATACTAAAAATAATTTGTCCTAAACGATTTCCTGCCATACTTGAAACTAAAAAAGTAATTGTATAGTAAATAAATAACAACATAAATATCATTAAAATAAAACGAAATAATATATTCCCAGAAAATACTAGGTTATACGATCTTGCAATATCAATAAAAATAATCCCAATCCCTTCAATCAACAAAGTTATTAAAACAATTAAATAACCAGCTAGATAATTCGTAAACCAAACACATCTGCTTTGTAAAGGAATTGTTTTCATCATTGATGATTTAGTTTTATTAATTAAATAACTTTGAATAAGACATGGATAAACAGTTGTTAAAACTACAGCACTAATACCAAAAAGTCCAATACATAACTGTCCTATTCCTGTTCCATCAGCCGATATTAAAGCTAAAGCGAAGAAACCAAAAAAAACAATTAAAGAAATTTTAGCTGGAAAAAGATTATTCTTAATAACATTTCTTAATAACGGTTTATTAACCCATGACTTCCTTGAGTTCATCATACTTTCCCCCCAATGTAAATAAGAATATTTCTTCTAATGATAATGACAATGTCTCATTAATAATTGGGCTGTATTTTAACACTGTAGCATCTATTTCCTCAATATTTCCTTTAACAACTAAAGTATGAACTCGCCCCATCATTTGATGAGCTAAAACATTTAATTCTTTTTCCAATGCATACATTTCATCACCTGATTCTAAAACAATCTGTAATTTATGATATCCCTCTTTTAAATGATCTAATGACTCTTCAAAAACAATTTTCCCATTATTAATTAATGCAATATGATCACACATACTATCTAACTCGTTTAAATGATGACTTGAAATAAAAATAGTCATCTGACGTTCACTTACATCCTGAATTAAAATATCCCAAATACTTTTTCGAATATGTGGATCTAAACCATCAAAAGGTTCATCCATTATTAGATACTCTGGCATAATTGAAAGTGCCAAAATAAACATTACTTGTTTTTTCATTCCCTTAGAAAATTTATTAAACTTTTCTATACTATTATAATTAAATAATTTCATTAACTTTATATACCGTTCTTCATCAAAAGTTGGATAAATACCTTGATATAACTCTTTAATATCTTTAATATTTTGACCAAATGTATCAAAAAATTCATCAGGAATATAAACTAATTTTGCTTTAGCTTCAGGATTTTCATAAACTCTCATACCTTCCAATTCTACAAATCCCTGATCTCCCTGATATGCTCCTACTAAATGACGAATCAAAGTTGTTTTACCTGCTCCATTTTCACCAATTATTCCATAAATCGATCCTTTAGGTATATTTAAATTAATGTTGTCTAAAATTTGATTGTTATCAATTTTTTTTGAAAGTTCTTTTACTTTTAACATTATTTATCCTCCCATGTTTGCTTTAATAACTGGCATAATTCCTCAAAATCCATACCAATATATTTACTTTTATTTACTATTTCCAAACTCAGTTCATTAATTTGCTGCAGAAATAATTTTGTTTGAACATTTTGTTTTGAACTAACAAAACTTCCTTTCCCTGGTAAAGAATATATAAAACCTTGTTCTTCTAAAAGCCGATAAGCTTTTACTACAGTATTAGGATTAATATGAATTGATGAAGATAATTCCCTAACTGAAGGTAATTTATCATTAGCCTGCATTAATCCTGTAGTTATATATTCCAACAGCTGTTTATAAATTTGCTCATAAATTGGTGTGGAATTGTTAATATCTATTTTCATACTGTCTCCTTTCTAAAATCATCTCTACACTTAGTAGTATACCAAATACTAAACTGTATTACAAGATATAATACAGTTGATTGTTTGATTATATGTATATGTAAATATTTCACTAATAATACTTAAATAGTTTGCAATTTTTATTATTTTAAGTAAAATATGTTTTAGAGATAGGAGGTTTTTTTATGAGTAAAGTAGCGGTTGTCACTGATAGTAATTCTGGAATTAGACAAGATGAGGGTAAAAAATTAGGTATTTATGTACTGCCAATGCCTTTTACTATTGATGGTCAGACCTTCTATGAAGATATCAATTTAACACAAAGTGATTTTTTTGATAAACTGATGAGTGGTGCTGAGGTATTCACAAGCCAACCAGTAGTTGGTGATGTTAGTAAACTGTGGGATGAAGTATTGAAAGACTATGATGAAATTGTTCATATTCCTATGTCTAGTGGTTTGAGCGGTTCTTGTCAAACTGCATTAATGTTAGCTAGTGAATATAATGGAAGAGTACAAGTTGTTGATTCACAAAGAGTATCTGTCACTCAAAAGTGTGATGTTTATGATGCTATTGAATTTATTAAAGAAGGAAAATCAGCTAAAGAAATCAAAGAGATTCTTGAAGCAAATAAATTAAATGCCTCTATCTATATTACGGTTAATACGTTAGAATATCTTCGTAAAGGTGGAAGAATTACTCCTGCTGTAGCAATATTAGGCGGAATGATGAAAATTAAACCGATTTTACAGATTCAAGGTGAAAAGCTTGATACTTTTAGTAAATCAAGAACAATGTCAAAAGCAACAAAAATTATGATCGAAGCAATAAAAAAAGATATTGATGAACGTCTTGATCCTAAAGAAAAAGGAAAAAATGTTCGTATCTGTATTGCTTATACATATGATGAACAACCAGCATTAGAATTAAAAAAAGAATTAGAGATGATGTATCCAGATTTAACAATTATCTGTGATCCATTATCGTTAAGTGTTTCATGTCATATTGGACCACATGCCCTTGCAATTGCAGCATGTAAAAAAATTATCTAGGCAAGAAACTTCGTTTCTTGCCTTTTTATGTGTTATAATACTTAAAAAGAGACAAACTAAAATAAGGAGGAAGTTATGCAAGAAAAGCCAAATACAAATAATAGAAAAACTGGCAGAACTAATCAAAGAAATTATAATAGATCTAAAAATTCTGTAACTAAAAAAACAATAAATCGTAATAATATCGATACAAAAGTTTTTGCTTTAGGAGGACTTAATGAAGTTGGAAAAAATATGTATTGTATCGAACATGATAATGAATTATTTATTATTGATGCTGGAGTTAAATTTGCTGAAGAAGGTCTTCCAGGAATTGATTATGTAATACCAGATTATTCTTATTTAAAAAGAAATGAAAAGAAAATTCGTGGATTAATGATTACTCATGGTCATGAAGATCATATTGGTGGAATCCCATTTTTATTACAAATCGTTAAAATACCATTTATCTATGCAACCCCACTTGCTAGTGCAATGATTAAAAGAAAACTTGATGAAAAAAGATTAACTAATGTTACTAAGATAATTCAAATAAATGATGAATATCAAATTAAAACGAAATATTTTAATATTGGATTTTTCAAAACAAATCACTCTATTCCAGAATCAATGGGGATAATTATCAATAGCCCTAATGGTAGAATCGTAGAAACTGGTGATTTTAAATTCGATTTATCACCTGTAGGTGATGCCGCTGATTATCAAAAAATGTCATTTTTAGGAGAAACTGGTGTAACTTTATTAATGAGTGATTCTACCAACTCTGAAGTCCCAACTTTTTCAATTAGTGAAAAGAAAGTAGCTAATAGTGTACAAGAAGAGTTTAGAAAAACTGAAGGACGTTTAATTGTAGCAACGTTCGCTTCTAACGTCCATCGAGTACAACAAATTGTTGAAGCAGCTGTTAAATTTAATCGTAAGATTTTAGTATATGGTCGTTCAATGGAAAATAATATCCAAGTATCTAGAGCAATGGGTTATATCAAGTGTCCTGATAAGTTTTTTATTAAAAACGATCAAGCAAAAAAATTGCCAGATAACGAGATTTTAATTTTATGTACAGGATCTCAAGGTGAGGCATTAGCTGCATTAAGTCGAATTGCTAATGGAACTCATAAATATGTGAAAATAAAACCTGGTGACACAGTAGTCTTTTCATCAAATCCAATCCCAGGTAATGCTTATAGTGTCAATGTAGTAGTAAATAAATTATTTAGAGCAGGAGCTAAAGTCCTTACAAATACTGCTTTTAACAATCTACACACTTCTGGTCACGCTTCACAAGAAGAACAAAAACTAATGATGCTGCTTACAAAACCTAAATATTTCTTTCCAGTTCATGGTGAATATCGGATGTTAAAAATTCATGCTGCTCTTTCACAGGAAGTAGGGGTACCAGCAGAAAATTCATTTGTTCTTTCAAATGGAGATACGATTCTTTTAAATAATGGCACAGCTCGTTTAGGACCAAGAATCCATGTTGAAGATATTTATGTAGATGGTAATGATATTAGCGGTTTATCAACTGCTGTACTTCGTGACCGCCAAATTCTATCAGAAGATGGAATGGTATCAATCTTAATTAGTATGGATTCAAGAGCAGGAAAACTATTAACTCATCCAGTCATAATTTCTCGTGGATTTGTTTATATGAAAGACAGTTTTCATATGATTCGAGAAGCTGAAAGGTTAGTAGAAAATTCTTTATCAAAATTATTGCAAGGTAAAACTACATTTGGAGAAATAAAAAATACGACCCGTGATATTTTATCTTCATATTTTTATCGCAAAACTAAAAGAAATCCAATGATTATTCCAGTTATTATGAACAAAAAACTATGAGAAAAAAATTAAGAACTATTAAAATTCTTTTATTAGTAATTATAATTATTGGGGGTGGATTTGGTTATTATTATAGCCATTATATTGCTCCCAATAATTATACTGTAAAAAAAACCACTATTAACAATAGTAACCTTCCTAAAGAATTTGAAAACTTTGAAATAGGATTCATTAGTGATATTAATCTTAAAAATAGTAGTGATATTACAAGACTAGAAAAAATTATTACATCATTAAATAAACAACATGTAGATATGGTTATCTTTGGTGGTGATCTATATTCAAATACCCCTTTTGATAATGAAAAGGTAATTAAAATATTATCAAATATAAAATCAAGTTATGGAAAATTTGCTGTTTTAGGTGAAAAAGATCTAGCTTCATTAAATGATGTCACTAATATTTTAAACGAGGGTGGATTTGAAGTACTTCATAATGAATATCGACCTATTTATTTTAACAATGCAGCTATCGCCCTATTTGGTTTAGAAGGAACTGGAGATATTTCTGGTTTAATTAATGAAAATAATCAAGATTTTTATAAACTAGTGGTTGTTCATGAACCAGATTATTTTACTGCTACTTCTAAAAGTAATATTGCTTTACAATTATCTGGACATACAATGGGAGGATATATATACTTACCTGGAATTGGAGGATTATTGAAAAAAAACAATGGTAGTAGATATGTTCATGGCTATCATAGTAAAAATAAAAGCCAGTTAGTTATATCTAATGGTTTATCAACAGAAGAAGGATTTGAGTATAAGCTATTTTGTCCTAATCAAATTAATATAATTACTCTAAAAAAGGGAAATTTAAAATAAATTATGATTGAAATTACATTTAACCAATAAAATTATTCATGATTTAGCTAACATACATATTTCATACTATGTTTAAAATGACTAGCAATTTTTTAGATTGCTAGTCATTTTCTTTTAAATACACCTAATATATAACATCCTATCAGCATCTAGTCATTTCATATCCTTGTGTAGATAAAAATGTTTTTATCATTATTTAAAGTATTTCATTTAATCCAAGTAAAATATCAATGATAATTTTTCTAATCTCTAAAATACTATAAACACATCTTATAAATAGCTTCTATATCAGAAGAAGTAAGATTTTCAGGTCCAGTTATTATGCTTCCAAAACAAGCATGTTCAGCCATCTCCTTAAAATACTTGTCATCAATTCCTAAATCAGAAAGATTAGATTTTAATCCAAGTGTATTGAAACAAAAATCTGAAATTGCTTTAATTGTTTTCTTCGCTCCAAGTATTTCATCGAGGCTTTCTTCTATACCAAACACCATTACACCAAGACGGTAAATAGCAGGAGCTGTTTTTTCATTTAAAATATATTCAAGCCAGCGAGGAGTTATAATTGCCAACCCATGACCATGAGTAATGTCATAATAAGCAGAAAGTTCATGTTCCATTGCATGACAGGCACAATCATGAACAGTTCCTGCATCAAGAACTGTATTTAATGCCATAGAAGAAGCCCACATAAGATTTGCTCTTGCTTCATAATTATCTGGCTCTTTCATTGCGATAGGTGCCCACTTTACAACAGCTCGCATAACTGCCTCTTGAAATTCTAAAATCATATCAAAGGTTGCCTCACCTGCAAAGTAATAGTTATCTAAAACATGATTGAAAATATCAAATGCACCACAAGAAGTTTGATATGCAGAAAGTGAAAAACTAAGTTCTGGATTTTCAAAGGCAACTTTAGGAATAAGTGCATTACCACCAAGACCTATTTTTTCGTTGGTATTCATATTAGAAATTACAGCCCAAGCATCCATTTCAGAGCCTGTTGCAGCATTTGTAAGAACTACAGCAACTGGTAAAGCTTTTGTCACCCATACATTATTTGATACTAATTCCCAAACATCCCCACTTTCAATTAATGTTGTTGCCGCAATAGCCTTTGAGCAATCAATCGTAGAACCTCCACCTACTGCTAAAACAATATCAATGTTTTCTTTTTTGCAGATTTCTGCTCCTTTGTTTACAGTTGAATGACGAGGATTTGGCTCAACTCCAGCAAGCTCAAATACCTCTAACCCATTTGTTTTAAGTAATTCATTTATAGTGTCATAAAGTCCACTTTTTTTAATTGAACCCCCACCATAAACAAATAAGACTCTTTTACCAAGTTTTAAAAGTTCTTCAGGTAAATATTTAATCTGATTTTTCCCAAAATATACTTTGTCAGGATTATGAAAAATAAAATCTTTCATTATTTGTACCTCCATAACTTATAATTATTTTCTTATCTCTTATACACTACAAAACTTATCATTTATATATCGTAATTAAATCTGTATTCAATAATTTAATCACCACACTTTTTCAATAAGTAAGTTTTTTACAAAAAATTCATTTTATATTTTCTCTATATTATATCCCACAATGAATAAATTCTTACTTATATTCTTTTATTCAACTGTTTTTGCCCAAGATATTAATTCATCTTGTGTTGCACTTGCCAAAAATCTTTTACCATCTTTCAAAATGGCACCTACACAAGATGGTGCAAGTTCAACGTTTGTATTCCCCATACCACTACCACCTGATGTAGCAAAAGGAATAACAGTCTTATCTGACAAATCATAGCTTTCTAAAAATGTATTGATTATTGTTGGAGCAACATACCACCAAATAGGAAAGCCCACATAAATAACATCATACTGCTCCATATTTTCAACTTTATTCACAATAGCAGGTCTAAAATTTTTATTACTCATCTCAATGCTAGAACGACTTTTCTTATTTGTCCAATCAAGATCTGCTGATGTATATAGCTGAGTTGGTATAATTTCATGCAAATCACCACTAACTGCCAAAGCCAATGTTTTTGCAAGTCTAGCTGTCACACCACTTGCACTAAAATATGCTACTAATTTCTTACTCATAGAATTAACGCTCCTTCATCTAAGTTTATTATATTCTTCATCATTTACTTCTTCCAACCACTCTTTTGAACAGTTTTTACCTGGCACTTCAACTGCAATATGTGAAAACCAGCTATCTGATACAGCACCATGCCAATGTTTAACACCAGCTGGAATATTAATAACATCTCCTTCTGTTAATAAAACAGCTTTCTTCCCCCACTCTTGATAGTAACCTTGACCTGATACACAAATCAAGATCTGTCCACCACCTTTAGTAGCATGATGAATATGCCAATTGTTACGACATTTAGGTTCAAAAGTCACATTATAAATACCAACCTGCGATGTTGAAAGAGGAGCAAGATAACTTTGACCTTTAAAATATTTTGCAAAATCATCATTAGGTTCTCCAATTGGAAATATCATACTATGTTCATGTTCTGTCTTTGCATTCATATCTGTTGAATCTTCTACCCAAACTTCCTTTGCCATTTTAAAAGCCGCCCATGCTTTTGGCCACCCAGCATAAAATGCAGCATGTGTTAAAATTTCTGCAATCTCTGTTTTCGTAATACCATTTTTCTTTGCAGACATTAAATGATATTGGAAAGAAGAATCTGTAAGTCCCATAGACATTAAAACAACAATGGTTACCAATGAACGATCACGAAGAGAAAGCTTATCATCTCTTGACCATACTTCTTTGAACAATACATCATCATTTAATTCAGCAAATTTTGGCGCAAATTCACCTAAAATATCCCTGCCTGCTGTTTGTTTTATTGCCATATATTTAACCTCCATTTTATTAATCCCAAGTTAACTTCCCAGTTTTTACTGCGGATTCATATTTTGAAATCTTATAGTCCAATCTATCAAGAGTCTCTACTAATTGTTTTTGCTGAGCTAATAATATAGCTCTCTGTTCATTTAATAAATCAAGTCGTGCTTGAAAAGTAGAGTTACCCTCACTATATAATTTTAAGTATTCAATTAAAGCCTCTATCGAAAGTCCAGCTGCTCTAAAACATTTCGCATTTTCTACCCAAGCAAGATCCTCTTCTTGATAATTTCTAATCCCACTTGCTGTTCTAGTCACTGGAGGAATGACACCAACTCTTTCATAATACCTTAATGTTTCAGATGGAATATTGAATTTTTCACTTACTTCTTTAATTGTTAAACCCATGATTTTCCTACCTCCTTTCTTATCTGATATGATTATATAACTTTGAGTTAACTCAAAGTCAATATGTTTTTAGAAAATATTTAAGACTTTTCAAAGGCATCTTAGTATAGTACCAAAGATTAATTGATTGCTAATACTTCCATAAAAAGAGTGAATAATTACCTCTTTGTTGCTTATAACCAACTTCTCCTCTTTAACATATCACAATGTAAAGTCCACAAATTACTATATTATATATCAATATTACATTCATAAAAAAAAGCAATCTATACAGATTACTTCTTAATTTCTGTTCCTACTCCACTAGTAGTAAATATTTCAATTAATAAACTATGTTCCATTCGTCCATCTAAAATATGAACTTTTTTTACATCATCTTGTACAGCATCAATACAATTTTTTAATTTAGGAATCATTCCTCCTTGAATCACTCCAGATTCAAATAATTGTTTAGCTGAATTTGTATTAATTTTAGAAATTAAAGTATTAGGATCACTAGGATCTTCCAAAACCCCTTCAATATCTGTTAAAAATACTAATTTACTTGCCTTTAACGCCCGAGCAATAGCTGTTGCTACATCATCTGCATTTATATTATAAGCATGATACTTCTCATCTAAGCCAATTGTTGAAATTATTGGAGTATACCCATTTAATAACAATGTCTCAATCAACTCAGTATCAACATGGGTAATTTTACCAACATAACCAATATCTTCCCCTTTAGACAAACATTTTTCAACTGTAAGCATATTTCCATCCTTACCAGATAGTCCAACTGCATGAGTGCCAATTCTCTCCATATGCTGTACAAGCCCTTTATTTAGTTTACCTGATAATACCATCTCAGCTACTTCTAATGTTTCTTTAGTCGTAACTCTCAATCCATTTTTAAATTCACTCTTAATTTCTACTTTATTTAACCAGCTATTAATATCCTTTCCCCCACCATGAACAATTACTGGCTTAATTCCAACTGACTTTAAAACAGCAATATCCTTTAATACTGACTGTTTTATAACTTCATTTGTCATGGCACTACCACCATATTTAATAACAACCATATCTCCAGCAAATTTTTGAATATAACTTAAAGCATCCACCAAGACTTGCGCTTTATTTTGTTCTGTTGTATGCATATTATTCCCCCTTATGAACGATAATCAGCATTGATTTTAATATAATCATATGTTAGATCGCATCCCCATGCTGTAGCTTTACACTCACCATTATGAAGATTAATTATCGCTTTTACTTCACTACTTGATAAAATTTTTGTTGCTATTTGTTCATCGTAATCAGTAGCCATCCCCTTAGTTACTAATTGTAAACAGCCAAATTCACTTTCAATGCTTAAATCAACATCATAAGGATTAAACTCTTCCCCTGAATAACCCATCGCACATAACAACCTTCCCCAATTAGCATCATTACCATAAACTGCTGTTTTTACTAAGGGTGAAGTACAAACACTCTTTGCAATCACCTTAGCCTGTTTAATGCTATTAGCTCCTAAAACTTGTATCTCTAGTAATTTTGTTGCCCCTTCACCATCACCAGCAATTGCTTTAGCTAAATATTCATTGACATAATATAAAGCTTCTTTAAAAGTATTATAATCTTCATTTTCATCAACAATTTCCTTGTTATCAGCTAATCCATTAGCTAATAATAAAACTGTATCATTAGTTGAAGTATCACGGTCAACAGATACCATATTAAAAGTATCTTGTATAACTTCTTTTAGAGCTTTATTTAACAATGCTTTAGAAATATTACAATCTGTTGTGATAAATCCTAACATCGTAGCCATATTTGGATGAATCATTCCAGAACCTTTACAACAAGCCCCAAGTGTAACGATTTTATTATCAATTTCTATTTCTACTGCTAAATGCTTAGGCATAGTATCAGTAGTCATAATTGACTGAGCTACTATTACTCCAGCTTCTTGATTATCACTTAATAATTGTTTTACTTTAGGTATTCCTGTAATAATTTTATCCATTGGTAACTGTTTACCAATTACCCCAGTTGAACAAATCAAAACCTCTTCCTTTTCAACATTAAAACAATCAGCTACACTTTTAGCAAACTGTTCATTACAAATTAATCCCTCATCACCAGTACAAGCATTAGCTACGCCACTATTAATCGCCACGACTCTAGCATGATCATAATTTTCAACAATCATTTTATCCCATAATACTGGTGCAGCTTTAACAATATTTTGAGTAAATGTCCCTACTGCTTTAGCATTTACTTGACTATAAATCAATGCTAAATCCTTTTTTTCTTTTTTTATTCCTACATGTGCTCCCGCTCCAAAAAAACCAATTGGCGAAGTCACTGTTCCATTTTCAATTATTTTCATTATCAAGTCCCCTATAATACTGCTGGTGCTAACAGTAAACCTTCCTTTTCATCAAGACCAAACATAATATTCATATTTTGAATAGCTTGTCCAGCTGCACCTTTTACTAAATTATCCATTGCCCCCATCATTACAACTCGTTTAGTACGAGGATCAATCTTATAATTAATATCAACAAAATTACTAGCCTTTACATTACGAACCTCTGGTATCTTTTCAGAATCTAAGACTCTTACAAAATATTCATCATCATAACATTGATAAGCTACCTCTATTTCTTCTTTAGTAACCCCTTCTTTTAACTTAGCATAAGCAGTTACTAAGATTCCACGATTCATTGGTATTAAATGTGGCGTGAAATTTAATAAAACTTCCTGTTTACTAGCATATCCCAGCTGCTCTTCTATTTCTGGAGTATGACGATGAGTCGTTACCCCATATGCTTTAATGCTTTCATTAACTTCACAATACAAATTAGCTACTTTAGCTCCTCGACCAGCTCCACTAACCCCACTCTTAGCATCAATGATCAAAGTATCCATATCAATCAATCCTGCTTTAGCTAATGGATAAATAGATAAAATCGAACAGGTTGGATAACATCCTGGATTAGCAATTAATCGTGCTTGTTTTATCTTATTACGATTAATCTCACACAATCCGTATACAGCTTCTTTAATAAATTCAGGTGAAGCATGTTCCATATCATACCATCGTTCATATGTAGCAACATCTTTAATTCGATAATCAGCACTCAAATCAATCACCTTAACTTTATTCAAAACATTTTGATTAATCATCTTCGCACATACACCTTGTGGTGTAGCAAAAAAGACAACATCTACATCATCTAAATAATTTTCAAGATTTTCATCCACACATTTTTGATCCAATAATTTAAAATAACTAGCATAAACTGAACTATATTCTTGATCAGTGTATGTCCTTGATGAAACCCACTTAATCTCAACTTCCTTATGAGTCAATAAAAATCGTACTAGCTCACATCCCCCATAACCAGTTGATCCCACAATTCCTACTCTAATCATTTTTAGTCCTCCTTTTTTATTAAAATAAAAAACGTCTCTAAAACAAGAGACGAATTAACCGCGTTACCACTCTATTTATCATAAGTTGACCTTATGATCTCTTTCATCAATAAGGGTGATTACCCGAAAGTGATACTGTCAATTTCCCACTTTCCTCTCGTAAATGCGCTTCATCCTGATTTGATTGCTAACCTTTCACCTACGTTAGCTCGCTAAAAATCATCATCAGCACTACTCTTTTAGTCATCGAGTTTGATTATTATTATATTACTAAAAAATATTTTGTCAAATAAAAATTAAATTATCCTACATTTTGCATATATTTATCAACAATTTATTGTAAAATATATAACATTTTTCATCAGTTCATATGTTATTACTCACTCTCTATTAGTTCTCATTTTATAAAAATTATCTTTTAATACTTTTTACTATAAAAGCCAGGAATAAAATCCTGACTTATAATTCTTCAAATCTTCTAACTCCCCAGGTTTTTAATAGATAATAAAAGCCCAGGTCAACAAGTATAAAGACTCCTAAACAAGTATATACATATGTTTTAACATTCATAAATTCACTTAAAAAACTAAAATAACAAATACCTATCATAATTACAAGAGCCATAGTTGAAAATAAAGTAATCATGACAGAGGCACTTTGCTTTACAACTACTGTTTCATTAACCCAATCAAACTTTGGTTTCCATAAATTAACAATCAAACCAAACAAGGCTTCAAAAACAGTAAAAGCAACAGGTACCAATACAACAATAATACTATCAACTATATTCAAAGAAAAAACAATTGATCCAATAATAGAAAATATTAATCCTGGAGGAATGCATAAAGCTAAATGTAAGAATAATTTACTATGCAAAATATCAATTGTTTTAATTGGTAAAGATTTAATAATCCATAATCTATTACCTTCTAAAGAAATCAATCCTGCACTAATAATATTCAACGAACTAGTTCCAATTACTGCAATACAAAGTAAAGCTACTATATATTCATCAATCATATTCTTATATTGCAAAGGAATAACAGCTAGTAAGTCCACTACTTCTACACCTTTAACTAATAACATTCCAGCAATCAATACTGTAAACGCAACACCTAAAGCCGCATTCAACATTATCATTGGATTTGAAGTAAAATGTTTTAATTCACGTTTAAATAAAGCCATTTTTTGACTAGAATATTTTATATCTGAATCTTTTAATTTTACTTTTTTAGATGGGGATTTATTAGTTACAATACTAATAAAATTCTTTGAAAGTAAATATATCACTATTGCAAAAGGTATTAAAACACTAAGTAAATATATTAATAAACTAATTAAATTTTTTTCACTAATCGCAATTGCTAAATGATAAATTGGAAATAAAGTATTTTTAATCGCATCACCTATTGATTGACCATTAGCTACTAATGTCACTAAATAATCGGGCAACTTATTAATAATATAAAAATATGCTCCCAAAAAACCTAAAGAAATTATCATTGTAATAATCGTTTTATTTTTAATTCTTTTCATAATCATTGCCATGATCCATCCAAAAGTACAAGATAGAGCTAATGCTAAAAGAGGCAAAGTAATAATTACAATAATAAAGAAAAGAAACTTTATAAAATCAAAAGGTACTTGTGTAAAATAAGTAACCATACATGGTAAAGCTACTAAAGCTTCATATAGATAATTAAGAATTAATATAACAAATATTCTACTAAGTAAAATATCCTTCGTTTTAATCGGCATTGATAATAATAATTCATTATCCTTGGCTCCATATATCTCCTGCTGAGTTGTAAAAACACTGCCAATAAAACATAATACAACAACTAAAATTGCCATAATCCCAAAATACAGCCACTCATAACCAATCATTGTAAATGGTTTTAAAATTTCATTAAACATATATCCAAACATCATCCCAAATACAACAGCAATATATGCAAATATAGCTAGCATAAAAAATATTTTTCCAGCTGTTATCTTTTGCTTTTTACTCCCTCTCATTGTACGCATAAAGATTCCCTGCAAACGAATCTTAATTAATGATTTAAGCATTGTTATCCTCCAACTCTAAGAACACTTCTTCTAAAGAATCATCCCCAATAACTTCTTGAGTATTCCCAGATACGACAAGTTTACCTGCTTTAATAATTGCAATTTTATCACAAAGTTTTTCTGCTACTTCAAGTACATGTGTTGAGAAAAAGATAGCTCCTCCTCGATCACATAAATCTCTCATTAATCCCTTTAATAAATGTGATGCTTTAGGATCCAATCCCACAAACGGTTCATCCATGATAATTAATTTAGGTTCATGAATCAAAGCTGAAATCACAGCCAATTTTTGTTTCATCCCATGTGAATAAGCACTAATTGGTTCCCCTAATGACTCTGTAAGCTCAAACATATCTCCATATTTCTTAATTCTTGATTCTCGTTCACTTTGGCTAACACCATAAATATCACCAATAAAATTCAAATACTTAACCCCAGTTAAATATTCATATAAATCTGGATTATCAGGAATATATGCCATAACTGATTTACATGCAAGAGAATCATCTTTAATTGATTTACCATCGATATAGATATTTCCTTCATCAAATTCCATAATCCCTGCTATCGATTTTAAAGTTGTTGTTTTTCCTGCCCCGTTATGACCAATAAAACCATAGATATGTCCACTTTCAATATGCAGTGATAAATTATCAACAGCTTTTTTACTACCATAGCTCTTAGTTAGATTTTCAATTTTTAACATATACGTCTCCTCATTTCATAAATAAATTATTTTTATTATTTATATTATATATAATATCGCTATATTCATGTGATTGCAAGATTTTTATAAATATTTAAATAGTTTAAAGCAAAATCAATAAAAAAACATCCTGTAACAATATTACAGGATATGTAAAAATCATTAAATCATTCAATTCTTACTAACATTATTTATATGTGCTTTTACCAATGCATAAACAACCGATAATACTGGTACACTAAACAACATCCCAGCAATTCCCCATAATCCACCACCAACAGTAACTGCAAATAATACCCAAATTGATGGTAATCCAACTGAAGAACCTACAACTCGTGGATAAATCAAATCTCCCTCTAACTGTTGCAAAATAATTAAATAAATAATAAAGAATACTGCCTGCATTGGATCAACAGTCATAATCATAAATGCACCAATCCCCCCACCAATAAAAGCACCAACAATCGGTACAAATGCGGTTATTCCTACTAATGTTCCAACCATTGGAGCATATGGAAAACCTAATATCTGCATTCCAATAGCACATAACCCTCCTAAAATAATTGCCTCAATCGTTTGACCAATAATAAAATTAGTAAAGATCGTCCTTGATAAAGCTGCTATTTCAACTAATTTTGTAGATACATTCTCTGGTAAATATGCTCTAATCAACTTATGAGTCTGACGTTTTAAAGTTTCTTTACTTACTAAAATATAAAACCCAAATACAAATCCTACAATTAAATTAAAAATACCTCCCACAACCATTGAAAGTATATCTACAGTTGAACCTAAAACTCCAGTAAAACCAATTTTTACAATATTGCTAAATTCAGTAGTTACTGAATTCAAATCAATATTACTCAATAAGCTTTCTAAACGTGGTGAAATATCACCATTATTTTTACTCCATGTCTGAATATCTTCAAATACTTCTGGTAAACTATCAACAATTAATTTTATCGCATTTGATATTTCTGGAATAATTAAATTAATTACTAATGCTAAAATTCCAATTAATATCAAAATTAATAAACTAATGCTTATAATTCTTTTACAGTAATTAAATATCTTACCATTAAAAAACCTCATTAATAACTTTTCAACTCTAATCATTAATACATTTAACACAAAAGCAATTATGAAACCTATCAAAAAAGGCATAATAACCGATAATATATTATTAAAAGAATTAAAAATCAACTTATAATTATTAAGTCCCCAATAACAAACAATTGCAATTAATACAATTTCTAGTATTTTACGATAATCAAGTTTAATTTCTTTCATAAGTTCCTCCCTATCAATATATTTATATTTTAATTTATCACCATTGCTCTAATATGAACAAATAACAAATTTATCGCATAATTGCGATAAATTATTGCAATTATTATTCCTATAGTTTATGATAATGATAATTTAAAGTTATTCTAAGGGGGATTTAATGATGAAAGAAAAAGTTATTCTTGCTTATTCCGGGGGACTTGATACAACTGCTATTATTCCTTGGTTAAAAGAAAATTATGATTATGAAGTTGTTTGCTGTTGTATTGATGTTGGACAAGCAGATGAATTAGATGGATTAGAAGAACGTGCTAAAGCTTGTGGTGCAACAAAACTTTATATCAAAAATGTCGTTGATGAATATGTAAAGGATTATATCATTCCAACTGTTCAAGCTGATGCTGTATTTGAATATAAATATTTATTAGGTACTGCTACTGCAAGACCTTTAATTGCAAAAGTACTAGTTGATCTTGCCCGTCAGGAAGGAGCAACTGCAATTTGTCATGGTGCAACAGGTAAAGGAAATGACCAAATTCGTTTTGAACTTGGAATCAAAGCTTTAGCACCTGATTTAAAAATTATCGCTGCTTGGCGTGATCCTAAATGGAATATGGATTCTCGTGAATCAGAAATTGAATATTGTAAAGCACATGGAATCAATTTACCTTTTTCTGCAGATTCAAGTTATTCTCGTGATCGTAATATTTGGCATATTTCACATGAAGGTTTAGAACTTGAAAATCCAGAAAACACTCCAAATTATGATCATTTATTAGTTTTATCGACTGCACCTGAAAATGCTCCTGATAAAGCTGAACATGTTGAAATTGAATGGGTAAAAGGAGTCCCTGTTAAATTAAACGGAAAAGAAATGTCTTTAACAGCCATTCTTGAAACATTAAATGAACTTGGTGGAAAACATGGTGTTGGAATAGTTGATATCGTTGAAAACCGTGTTGTAGGAATGAAATCTCGTGGAGTATATGAAACACCAGGAGGAACAATTTTAATGGAAGCTCATCGACAATTAGAAGAGCTGGTTTTAGATCGTGAAACATTAAAATATAAACGTTTAGTTTCAGTAGAATTTGCAGAATTAGTATATGCTGCTAAATGGTTTTCACCTCTACGTGAAGCATTAACTGCTTTTGTTGATAAAACTCAAGAAGTAGTTAGTGGAACTACAAAGTTTAGATTATATAAAGGTAATATTATTAAAGAAGGTACAACTTCACCATATTCATTATATGATGAAGATATTGCTAGTTTTGCAACTGGTGAATTATATGATCATCATGATGCTGAAGGATTTATCACTTTATATGGTCTTTCAACTAAAGTTAGAGCAATGAAATTAAATAACAAAAAATAAAAAGGGCTATAGCCCTTTTATTATAACAGGAGGAAATAAAATGAATTTATGGGGTGGCAGATTTACTAAGCCAACAAATCAATTAGTATATGATTTTAATGCATCAATTGATTTCGATCAAACTTTCTATCAACAAGATATCCAGGGTAGCGTTGCCCATGTTAAGATGCTAACAAAACAAAATATCTTAACTTTAAAAGAAGGACAACTGATTGAAACTGCATTAAACCAAATTTTAACAGATATCAATAATGGAGAACTTAAAATTGATAACTCCCAAGAAGATATCCATAGTTTTGTAGAATCAACTTTAATTCAAAGAATTGGAGATACTGGTAAAAAACTACATACTGGAAGAAGTAGAAACGATCAAGTAGCTCTAGATATGCGTCTATATACTCGTGATCAGGTAATTATGTTAAATACGTTAATTCATAATCTTTTAACAACAATAAATGAAATTATGAAAGAACACTTAGATACAATCATGCCAGGGTTCACACATTTACAAAAAGCTCAGCCCATCACTCTAGCCCATCATTTGGGTGCATACTTTGAAATGTTTAAGCGTGACAGCAACCGTTTAGAAGATATCTATACTCGTATGAATATATGTCCTTTAGGATCAGGTGCTTTAGCTGGTACTACCTATCCTTTAGACCGTGAATATACTGCTCAGCTTTTAGGCTTTGATGGTCCTTGTTTAAACAGTATTGATGGTGTCAGTGATCGTGATTATTTAATTGAATTATTAAGTGCTATGGCTACAATGATGATGCATATGTCAAGAATTAGTGAAGAAATAATAATTTGGAATACAAACGAATACCAGTTTGTAGAACTAGATGATACTTTTTCAACTGGTTCTTCAATTATGCCACAAAAGAAAAATCCTGATATTGCAGAATTAATCAGAGGTAAGACTGGTCGTGTATATGGTGCCCTTACTAGTTTACTTACAACTATGAAAGGTTTACCATTAGCATATAATAAAGATATGCAGGAAGATAAAGAATTAGTTTTCGATGCTTTAACAACAACTAAAGGATGTTTACAACTATTAAATGATATGTTAAAATCAACAACCTTTAATAAACAAAAAATGCGTAAATCTGCCACTGGTGGTTTTACTAATGCTACTGATGCAGCTGATTATCTAGTAAATAAAGGAGTTCCATTTAGAGATGCTCATGGAATCATAGGACGTTTAGTTTTATATGCAATTGAACAAAATAAAGATTTAGATGATTTAAGTATTGATGAATTTAAAAATATTTGTGATGTATTCGATGAAGATATTTATGAAATTATAAATGTTGAAACATGTGTTAATAAACGTAATACTATTGGTGCTCCAGGTATTGAAGCCATGAAACAAGTCATTGCTTTAAATGATATTTATATAAATGAAAATAAAGGTTTGAAATAAACAAACCTTTTTTCATCTAATAAATTCTTACAATTTTCTTAAATATCATCATTAGATTTGTTTTTTTATTCAAAATAAGCTAAGATGAAAAATGAGGTGATACTATGGCATATAATATTTTAGTAGTTGATGATGAACAATCAATTGCTGATTTAGTTGAATTATATTTACAAAATGAAAGTTATCATGTTTTTAAATATTATCATGGTCAAGACGCATTAAACAGTCTACAAAAAAATCATTACGATCTAGCGATTTTGGATGTTATGATGCCAGATCTTGATGGCTTTAGCTTATTAAAAGAAATTCGTAAAGATTATTTCTTTCCTGTAATCATGTTAACTGCTAAAAATAATGATTTAGATAAAATAAATGGTCTAACATTAGGAGCTGATGATTATCTAACCAAACCTTTTAATCCCTTGGAGTTAGCAGCTCGAGTAAAGACTCAATTAAGACGTTATCTTCGCTATAATACTAATGAAACAATTACGAACCAGCAAATATATGATTTTAATGGTTTAATGATTAATAATGATAATCATAAGTGTACACTTTATGATCAACCTCTAAATCTTACCCCATTAGAATTTTCAATTTTATGGTATTTATGCAGCAAAAAAGGTAGCGTTGTAACATCCGAAGAACTCTTTGAAGCTGTTTGGCAAGAAAAATATTTAGACAACAACAATACTGTTATGGCTCATGTAGCAAGATTACGTGAAAAAATGAATGAAAATGCACGTAAACCTAAATTCATTAAAACAGTTTGGGGAGTTGGATATACAATTGAATAATTCACATTTTAAAAAAAGCCTAACTGCTAACTTATTAAAAAAAATAGCTGTCACTATTGGTGTTTCAATAATTTTATTTATAATTTTGTTTGTCTATTCTTATGAAGTTTATCACCAATATGTTTGGCAAGAATATGATTTAGTTTATCAGCTAGCTCAACTTATCAAAGAAAATTTACTCGCAATATCAATAAGTCTTGTTGCTTTAGATACAATTATCATTTTTTGGCTTCGATATCGAGAATCATTACAATATATAGAAAAGATGTTAGAAGCAGGAAAAACTTTAGTTGAAGATAATGATAGAATGATCAGCCTTCCATTTGAATTAAAAGAAATTGAAGATCAAATGAATCAAATAAAAAAAGATTCTTTAGATAATAAAGCAGCTATAAAACAATCTGAAAGACAAAGAAATGATTTATTGTTATATTTAGCACATGACTTAAAAACACCTTTAACCTCAATTGTTGGATATTTAGATCTTTTAAACACTCAGCCTAATTTATCATCAAAAGAAATGAAAAACTATATTAAAGTAGCTTATGATAAATCAATTCGTTTAGAAGAACTAATAGAAGAATTTTTCTCTATTGCTAAATATAATTTAAGTGATATAACTTTAGAAAAACAATTTATTAATATATCAATCATGTTAGCTCAAATAACATATGAATTTATGCCTTTATATCGTGAAAAAAATCTTGAATGTATTACTGAAATTGAAGATAATCTTACTCTATCTATTGATATAAACCAATTTGAACGAGTTTTTGATAATCTCATCCGTAATGCTATTAACTACAGCAATAAAGATTCAAAGATTACAATTATCGCTAAAAAAGAAAGGGATTTTATTATAATCAAATTATCAAATCCTATTGATAATATTGATAAAAATAAACTAAAACATATTTTTGAACCCTTCGTTCGTCTTGACGAATCACGAAACAGTAAAACAGGTGGTTCTGGTTTAGGTCTTGCAATAACAAAAAAAATAATCGAGTTACATAATGGTACGATTCATGTCAATTTAGATAACAATTTAATTATATTTACTGTTAAATTACCATTACAATGATTCATTAAAAACTAGTAATCCAAAATCATCAATCTTGGTTTTGAAATTTGTAAAACTTAGATTGGTATTATTAAGAAGTGTGGAATTCCACACTTCTTAATTTTTTACAGTTTAATAACTACTTAATCACTTAAACAGTAAAATTTTAAATCTTGTTTGGTATCTATATCTATTACTAATGATTTATAATTTTATATTAGAGAATCTATTGTGGGTATAGTGTTATATAATATACGATATTTAGCATTACTTCTTTATATTATTTCAATCAATTCAATTGTAAGAAATTTGTAAGAATTTCTTTAGTATATGCAAATACTTATTTTCTTTTATCTTGGTATGATAACAATGTAGAAAATATATAGATTGGAGGTAATATTTATGGTACTAAAAAAAATGCATTTATCAAATATCATTCTAACAATTTGTTCATTGGTTTACTTTTGGATTTTGATTAAAATCATTTTATTAAAAAATGGCTTTATCAATTATGGATATAATGCTAATTTTATCTTATTTGATTTTGTAAATCAGTATCATAATCAAGGATTAAGCCAAACTTTATTGATTAATATTTTAGGAAATCTTGCATTATTTATTCCTTTAAGTATTATTCTAATTAATTATTTTAAATTTCTTACTTGTAGCAATATCATATTTGCTAATTTTATCACAAGTTTATCATTTGAATTAATTCAACTATCAACAGGTTGGGGTATATTTGATGTTGATGATATCTTTTTAAATACTCTAGGTGGGATTATTGGTATAATAATTTATCATCTCATTACTAAAAATAAACACAGTAAAATACCTTCAACTATTTTTCTTATTAATTTTGGAATTATTGGATATATATCTTTATATAAGTTCTATCCAATATTATTACCATCATTCATAATATAAAAGGAGTTTAAACATGGAAAAATTATCTAATAAAGAAAAAGTTATTATTATTATCATTTTAGGGGCAATTACTATCTTTTCAATTATTATGAAACATTACTCAATGATGTTATGAAATTAAAAAAAATTTCTCTTTTTGTCATTATTTTAATATTAGGTTATCTAAGTATTCAAATAACTCCTAATATATCAAATGATGATACTGATTGCCCTGAATACATCAATGAATTTGTAAAGAAAAATCCCCAAGCAAAAGAATTAAAAATCAACTATCAAAATAATGAAAATAACGATCCCATATCATTAGAAATAGATGATGAACTTCCATTATTTATTCAGTGGGATAAACGTTGGGCATATACTCATTATGGTGATGAAATAGTTGGTACCGCAGGATGTGGTCCAACAAGTCTAGCAATGGTAGCTATTGGACTTACTAATAACACTAAATATAATCCACGATATGTTGCCAAATATGCTATTGAAAACGGTTATTTAGATGGAAGTAAAACAACTTGGTCTTTTATGGAAAAAGGATGTGAAGCATTTGGTTTAAAAGCCACATCAGTTCCTTTAGATAAAGCTACAATGACTAATCGGTTAAAACAAGGTAAACCAATTATTTGTAGTGTAAGACCTGGTGACTTTACAACAACTGGACATTTTATTGTAATAACTAAGGTAGTTGATAATAAGTTTTGTATAAATGATCCAAACAATGAAGAAAACAGTCAACAAAAATGGACATATGAAAGACTTGCACCCCAAATAAAAGCTATGTGGTCATACACTTTAAATTAAAATAATTAAAAAATTATAATATCTATCTTATATTGATTTTAATAAAAAATTGTTGTAACTATCCTGGTAATTAATTACTTGGATAGTTTTTGCATTGAATAAAAAAATTAAAATTGTTTTATATAATTTCTTCTCATCTTCCCTCATAACAGGTAATTTTTTATTTCGTACATTTCATGTATTCAACTAATCAAAGTCAAAAGCATTAAAATAAAAGTCAAACCATTAAATAGTTTGACTTCTTTACAATTAATTTTCTTTTCTTCTAGTAATTACCATTCCAGCTACAGCTAATCCAGCCATCATTGTCATGATTCCTAATGAACTATTATCACCTGTCTTAACCGAATTTACTGGTTTATCTGGTGTTGGTTGAGGATCAACAGGAACTGTAACAGGAGCAGTTTTAACTTCAACCTCAAATTCAGCAGTCATTGTCACATCTTCAGAACTACTAGTAGAATGATGTAATGTTTCAGTATATACAACTACAACATTTTGTTTACCTACTCTATTTGCATCATAACCAATAATTTTAGCCATATCAGTAACATCTCGAGTATATCCTGTATCATAACTTGATGTAACTTTAATATTTAACTCATCTCCTACTGTATAAATATCTTTTCCACTGATTTCAATTCCTGTTAATTTAGACTTAGGTAACTTATCACCATATGGAATACTTACTCCAGCAATTTGTGATAAACTGTTAGCCTTTTGAGTTAATGTTTCACTTGTTTTATCCTCACGATACCAACCAGCATTACCATTTAATTTAATTGGTGTCTTTCCTAATTCATGTGCACGAATTAATGATTCTGCATAATATAAAATTGTTCCACGTTTTAAATGATATTGACTAGTAATCATTGAAATACTTTTAATAGTTGGATGATTATATAAAATATCAAAACTAAATTCTGCATTTTGTGCTGTATTAGCAGATTGATTTTCAACTAAAATTCGACTTTCAGCAACACCATGTTCTACTAACCAGTCATGCATACGATCACCTTCAGTCCATCCATTTTTCTTAACCCCACCAGTTACCAAAATATATGAATTTGGATATTTTTGAGCACTAGCTAAGGCTGTTTCTAACCGCCCTACTAACTCTGGTTGCATCGTTCCATCACTCTTTAATGCAAATCCTAAAACAACGAAAGCATGAGTATTATCATTTGGTAAACCATCTGGTGCCACTCCAATACTTTCTACCATATCATTTTCAATCCAATCCCAATAATTAATTATAGATTGCCATTGATCATAATCGTCTTTAGAAACTTCTTTTAAAGTATCTAAAGTTCGTAAAACATCTGTTCTTGCACCATCACGATAATAGCCAATCAAGCTACCAATCAATGTGTCTACTGTTTCTCCTTGGCCATGAACTGGAACAAACACACTAAAACACATCGATAGTGTTAAAGCTAACCCAAGTATCGCTTTCCCTAATTTTTTCATAACTTACTTTAACCTCCTTTAGCCATGATCTCTATAACTTATATTATAATACTTTCACTTATAGAAAAGAGTTTTTTGCATAAATTGAAAATAACAAAAATCTAATGTTTTTTCACTTTTAAATATGTTAAAATATAAGTTTAATATTAATAACAAAAATTTCACTTATTATATTTCTATATAAAAAACAGATCATCCTCTATTTCTAGATTTCTATCTGTTTTTATAGATAACATCAGCTCACAATGAGCTCTTTTTTTATTAAGCTCCAATATAATTATTTACTCTTTATGATTATTAATATTTTTAGTTCCATATTTTAGATAATACATTGCTTCTAATACTTCAAATATATATGTAATAGAAAATTTTCCTATCAATGAATGATGATCTGTTCCTACCTGCAAAATCATATCCACCATATCACTATATACAAACTTATCTAATTGAGTAATGACAATTTTATATGCTTGAGATTTAGAAATAGCTCTCATTACATCAGGATGGCTAATCATAAAACCACCAGCAATACTTGAAACAATTATTAAATCATTTTTAGTTAATTGTTCAATTACTAAAAGCTGTTGTTGCAATGGATACATAGCACTACATTCCTTACCTAAATATGAGAGCTCGATTTGTAATTGCATTGAAACTGATTGAGTAAAAAAATTTCCTGCAAAACAAACTCTATTAGATTCATAAATTTTATCAACAATAAATTCCAGATCTTCATAATCAATACTATCATATGTAGAACGTAAATTATTTATAATATTTTCAAAATGATCTTTAAATACCTCTTTACCCTGATATAAATATTCTCGCTGTGGTAATTGATGATCAAATTGAAGTCTTAATGCATCACGATTAAAATAATTAAGATTCATCGTGACATCCATCTTAAAATCTGCAAAAGATTCATAATTGAGTTTCCTACATAGTCTTGAAATTGTTGCAGTTGAAACAAAACAATAATCAGCAATATCAGTAATTGTACTATCAGGTATTAAATAAATATTTTTTAATATTATTTTTGCTGCATTTGCATAAACATCATCTATACTATTTGTATTTATGAAATTTATCAAATTATAAAATGCCCCTCTCATTCACTAACTCTCCTTATGAATAATTGTAATCTGTTCATCATTTAAACATAAACAATTTAATTGTCCCGCTTTTCCACAAGCCAATCCTCCATCTATACCAATCTTATTATGATGAGTCTCATCAAGCCAAATATTAAAACTATGATCACTATTTAATAAAGCAGTAGGCGTATGACCAAAAATATAGATTTTAGTTAAATCTCCTCGCTGTAAATAAAAATCTTCTCTAATCCAAAGTAAAGTATTTACATCTTGTTTTTCTAAAGAAATATTAACATCTACCCCTGCATGAACTAAAATATAAGTTTGATGATTTACCTCTATTTGGAGATATTCAGGTAAATTATTTAAGTACTCATATAAATTTTTTAAAAATGCACTCCTAACAACTCGATAATCTTCATATTTTATTTTATCTTTTTGAAGATAATGACGAATATTTTCCATTGTTGTAGCACCACCATTAGCTAACCATAATTTAAATGCTTTTGATGGATAATCGAAATCATCATAATATATGCCATAATATAAAGCCTCTTGCATCATATATTCATGATTACCTTTAAGTAAGATAATATTATCATGATTTCGAATATAGAATAATATTTTTAAACTATCTGGTCCACGATCACAAATATCCCCCAATATATATAATAAATCATATTCATTAAAAGATATCTTATCTAATAATTTTATAAATAAATCATAATAACCATGAAGGTCACTTATGACATAAACACGTCGCATCATTTCATCACCTACAAATATAATAACATAATTTCTTTATTTATAAACTAAACATTTATAAAATAACATAAACGACAAGAATCAATTTAATGTGAATCATTAATTATTTTAGATGCCATTGTTTATAAAAACTAAAAGAATAAAAAAAGTTGAAACAAATTCAACTTTCTTTAAAAAGTTATTTCGTTACAGTCCCAATTATTTTTTTCCTAATGTTGCTACCATAACAGCTTTAATTGTATGCATTCTATTTTCTGCTTCATCAAAAACAACAGAATTTGGACTTCTAAACACTTCATCTTCAACTTCACGAATATCTATACCTTGCTCATATTTTTCTTTAGCAAGTGTTGTTTCAAAATCATGAAAAGATGGTAAACAATGCATAAACAGAGTTTTATTATTACCAGTTTTTGCCATCATTTCTTGAGTTACCTTGTAAGGTGATAATAATTTAACCCGTTTAGGATATAACTCTTCAGCTTCACCCATTGAAACCCAAATATCAGTATAAATAACATCAGCATCTTTAACAGCTTCTTCAACATTATCAGTAATTGTCAAACTTCCACCTGATTTAGTCGCTTCCTTTTGACAATAAGCTACTACTTCAGGATCCATTTCCAAATCACTTGGTCCTAAAGCCACAAAATGCATTCCCATTTTTGCAGCTCCATACATTAAACCATAACAAACATTATTACGAATATCACCTGTAAATACGAATTTGACTTCATTTAAAGGCTTATCTAAATGCTCTTCAATTGTTAAAAAATCTGCTAATGTTTGCGTAGGATGATCAACATCAGTTAAACCATTCCATACAGGTACACCTGAATAATCACGCAATGCTTCTACTGTACTTTGATCAAAACCTCTAAATTCAATTCCATCATACATTCTACCTAGTACTTTTGCAGTATCTTCAATTGACTCCTTTTTACCCATCTGTGAATTAGATAAGAAAGTCACATGCCCACCTTCATCCAATACTGCAACTTCAAAAGCACATCTTGTTCTTGTTGAAGTTTTTTCAAATAATAGAACAATATTTTTACCAGCTAAACTATTGCCTAATATTCCTCTTTTTTTATCTGCTTTTAATTTATGAGCTAAATCTAATAAATATCTAATTTCCTCTTTTGAATAATCCTTAAGTGTTAAAAAACTTCTTCCATGTAAATCCATTATTATTCCCCCTTTATTTCATTAATTCTAACAAAAATAAATGCAATAATCAACTAATTGATTATTGCTGGTTTTTCTTCTTTTTCAAACATTTCACTGATATTATCTTTAGATTGAATAATTAACTCCCTAACCTGTTTTAATGTTTCATCAGTAATTAAAATATCAAACGCTTCTTTAGCTGTTGTAGCTTCAACCGCAATTGCCAAATCTAAACGAAATAATTTTTTTTCATCCATGATAAAACCTCCTTTAATTTCTTAATAAATATTTACTGTATTTATTTATTTCTTTTGGATGCATTTCAACTTTCAAATAGATACTATTTTCTAAATACTGAAATTCTAACACTAAATTATGTTGATGTAAATACTTGAATATTTCTCCATCTTGATAAGGAATATTTAGATGATAAATAGCATAATCTTTAAAAAGGATATCACTGATAGTTTTTTCTAACTGATCTAATCCAATTCGCTCCTTAGCCGAAATAAAAACATATGGGTCTAAAGGTACAATAAATCCATATTTGTTTAAATCAACTTTATTATATGCAAAAATCATCGGTGTATCCTTTACTCCTAATTCTTCTAATACCAGATTAGTAGTTTTAATATAAGATTCATAATTAGGATTTGAAGCATCTACAACATGAACTAGTAAATCAGCCTCAACAACTTCTTCTAACGTTGAACGAAAAGCCTGAATCAAATGATGAGGTAAACGTTCAATAAAACCAACTGTATCTGTAAGTAAACAAGAATGATGGTTGATCATTACACTACGTGTTGCTGTTTCCAATGTTGCAAATAACATATCTTTTTGTAGTACTTGTTTATCTTTATTTATACAAAAAGCATTCATCAAAGTACTTTTTCCACTATTGGTATAACCAACTAATGCAATAACTTTCATCTCATTGTTTTTACGTCGTTTGCGTTGATTTTGACGCTGTTTAACTATCTTTGCTAACTGTTTTTTCGCTTGTAAAACCTGATTTGCAATTAATCGACGGTCTAATTCTATTTGCTTTTCTCCACTACCTCGAAAACCCGAACCTCCTTGCTGACTATATAAGTGTTCTTTCATTCCAGCTAAACGTGGTAATAAATATTGTCCCTTAGCTATTTCAACTTGTAATTTAGCCTCTTTACTTTGAGCTCTAACTTCAAAAATACGCAGGATCAAATCTGTTCGATCGGTTATTTCAATATCTAAACTATCGGTTAGATTTTTTACTTGTAATGGAGTTAACTCTTCATCAAAAATCACTATATCTATATCATTTAGCATAGCTTTAATCTCTTGAACTTTACCAGTTCCAATATATAGCGAAGGATTGATCTTATCTAAGCTTTGAATACATTTTTTTGTTACTTCAATATTACATGCTTTACATAATTGTTCTAATTCTATTAATGAATTATCTAAATCATAATTCATATCTTGATATCTTACTCCTACAATTAAAGCATTCATTTTTTCACCTCATCTAATTTTACCCTATCTCATTAAATATTACTAGAAGGAAAACATATGAAAAAATTAAATTATTACTTTACTTTATTATTAGTTGCATTTATAACATTATTTTCATTCTTTAATATGTTTCAAATTGTTTCACTATCTAACAATGTAATTAAAATTGTTATTAATAATCTTTTACCATCTCTTTTACCTTTTATGATTTTAATTTCTTTATGCTTATCATTAGGTTTATTAAATCTTTTTAGTTATTTAATTCAATGGTTCTTTAAACCATTATTTAAATTATCACCAATCATGTCATCTATATACTTTATCTCTTTTTTTTGTGGTTATCCAACAAATGTTAAAATGATTAAAGAAGCTTATGAATTAAAATACATTAATCAAGATGAATTACAACATCTATTATCAATCGCTTCATTTGCATCTATTTCTTTTATCTTTGTATCTTTAAATTTAGAAAATCCAGCAATCATATATTTATGCCATTTAATCCCCAGTCTTATTAAAGCATTATTCTATCATAAACACTATTCATTTCAAACTCTTCAAGAATCACTCATTAAATTAAAACAACCTCATCTAAATTTTGTTGAAGCATTAAAACAAAGTATTTTAAGTTCTTGTTATGCCTTTATCTTTATTTTAGGATATATGCTTGTTTTCCAATTTATTGGTTATGCCTTATCTCACATTATCAACAATAGTTTTTTTTATGCTATTGTTCAAGGAATTCTTGAGTTTAGTTCAGGGAGTTTACAATTATTACAATTTGAACATACACCTTTGGTTTATAGTTTAATTTGTTTTAACCTATCTTTTAGTGGTCTTAGTGTTATGATGCAAACTGATAATTTATTATACGGAATCGACTATAGTTTTAAAGATTATTTTATGGCACGTTTATATCATGGTATCTTTTCTTTCACGATTTGTTTAGTTATTTATACTTATATTTTATAATAATTAATATTTTTACTTTTTCACTAATATAAATGATAATTATTATCATTAAGTATTGACTATCTATAGTAAATACTATACTATAAATAGTAACCATTACTATTATATAGAGAGGAGATAGCTATGACAAAGACCAGATACTCAAAACAAAGAGAACTCATTTATGAAAATTTAAAAGCTAGATGTGATCATCCAACTGCAGAAATAATTTATACAGAATTAAAAAAAGATAATCCTAGTTTAAGTTTAGGAACAGTGTATCGAAATCTGAATTTTTTAGCTGATGCTAAAATGATCAGAAAACTAGATGTGGGTCAAACAATTGTACACTTTGATGCTGATCTTTCAGCTCATCATCATTTTATCTGCAATGAATGCCAACAGGTATATGACATTTTCTACAATGATGAAATTATTAGTAATGATGCGCAAAGACAAACTGATCATAGAATTGAAAAAACCGATCTTGTTTTCAGTGGAACTTGCAAAAATTGTTTAAAAAATTAAAAAGAGAAATGGAGAAAACTAACTATGACACTTAAAGGAACAAAAACAGCAAATAATTTAATGCATGCTTTCGCAGGAGAAAGCCAAGCACGTAATCGTTATACTTATTATGCATCAATAGCTAAAAAAGAAGGTTTTGTACAAATTCAAAATATCTTTTTAGAAACTGCAAATCAAGAAAAAGAACATGCTAAAAGATTAATGAAACTAATGAATAAAGATTTAGCTGGAGAAACTTTATATACTGAAGGAAATTTTCCTGTATTATTAGGAACTACAGCTGAAAACCTAAAAGCTGCTGCAGCTGGTGAAAACGAAGAATATACAGATATGTATCCAAGTTTTGCTAAAACAGCACGTGAAGAAGGATTTGAAGATATTGCAATGGTATTAGATAGTATTGCAATTGCTGAAAAACATCATGAAGAAAGATATCTAAAATTATTAGCTGCTTTAGAAGCTGGTAATACATTTAAAAGAGAAACTCCTGTAATTTGGAAATGTAATAACTGTGGATTTGTATATGAAGGTCTAGAAGCACCTGAAAAATGTCCTGCTTGTGATCATCCTCAAGCTCATTTTGAAGTGAATACATTTTTTTTAGGATAATTAAACAGCCCCTATTAAGGGGCTTTTTATATGAAATTCAATTAAAATATAAGTGATAACTAAATTTGATGATAGCAATTAATTCTTTAATATTCTTCATTTTTGCCACCTCCTATGTATATATAATAACTTAACTATTATCCAACATCCATCGGATTTCATTACAATATTCTTACAATTTTGTAATATTTAAATTTATGTTATAATAAGCCATGAGGTGCAATAATGAAATTAATTATTTTATGGTTAATTAATACAGTAATTGTTCTCCCATTAAAAACAATTACTTATATTTTAAAATTAATATTTAAATTTATTAATAATATATACTTTTATAACTTAGATTGGGAATATATTAATACTATGAAAGGTCATGAATTTGAATATTTTACTAAAATACTTTTAGAAAAAAATGGTTTTAAACAAGTTACTGTAAGCCAAAGTAGTAATGATTATGGAATTGATGTTTTGGCTACTAAAAATAAATATAGATATGCAATTCAATGCAAACGATATAATCAAAAAGTTGGAATTAAAGCTGTACAAGAAGCTAAAAGTGGTTGTGACTATTACCAATGTGATATTCCTGTAGTTTTTACCAATAATACCTTTAGCCCTGCTGCTATTAAACTTGCTAATAATATAAATGTAGAATTATGGGACAAAGATACTCTTCATCATTATTTAAAAAAATCTAAACTGCATACTAAATCATTACCTTTTTATTATCCATTAATTTCTTTTCTAATAATAATACTATCCGGCTATTATTACTATTTATTGAGACAAAATTATTTATTAATTATTTTATTGAAAATGTCATACAACGTCCTGCTTCTATTGTAGCATCTTCTGCCTCTGCAGACTTTGCAATTATGGCATATGCTCTAAATAGTAAAAATATTAGAAAATTAGTATTGATTTCTCCTACAGGACTGCAAAATTGTTTACCTACTAATAAGGAAAATAAAAAAAGAATATTACTACAATCTCCTTTATTAGGAACACAATTTTTTATATCTGCCGCTTCTAAAAAAGCTATTAAAAATCACTTAACAAAAGATATGTTTTTTAGTAAAGAACTTGTTACAAAAGAATTAGTTGAAAACTATTATAGTATGGCACATAAAGGAAATGAAAACGCTCGTTTTTCTTTTGCTTCTACTGAAACAAAATTCATTTATGCAGATATTAAAAAAGTACTTCAGGAAATGAAAATTCCTTTTTGTATTGTATGGGGAAAAGAAAATAAAATAAATATACCAGAACAAATGGATATGATAGAACAAATGCGTCCTGATGGAACATACTTTTTATTTGAAAATACAAGAATGCTCCCCCATTATGAAAATAGTACTGTATTTAATGAAAGTATTCATAGTTTTTTGCAATAGTATAAAGAAAGGAAATAGAAATTATGGAACAAAAAAAAGAAATGCAACAAGATATGGAAAATTATATTAAAAAAACACTTTTACCAGAATCCTATTTACTTCAAAAAGGAATTATTTCTAAAATGAATCCCACTTTTTTCAGTTGTGATGCTGAAAATAGATGTTTAACATTACAATTCGAGGTGCAAGAATGGCAATTAAATCCCGAGGGTATTCTTCATGGAGGTATGATTGTAACAGCATTTGATACAGTATTTGGTTTATTGTGCCATTGTTATATGCAACAAAATATGATTAACACTATTGATATTTCTACAACATTTTTAAAGCCTATTCCTGCAAATTGTAAATACAACATTACTGCAAAAGCAAATCATGTTGGAAATACCATTACATCTATGACAGCAGAAGCTCATTTATGTGAAGACAATTTACTTCTAGCAACGGCATCTTCTACATTTATGAAATTACGTACAAAAACTGATGATATGCCTTACTAATTCAAAAAGTTTCCATCAAATTGATGTGATAAAATATTACTCTCTTAATATAAAATATAAGAGAGTAATATTTTATGCAATATATTATTTTTTCACACGTATAACAATTTCAAATCCATCTTCTTTTGTATTATTTTCATAAAAAACAGTCATACCTGATTTTTTAATAATATCAATAGATTGACGTATAGAATTTGTAAAAAGACGCATATCCTTGATATATCTTTTTTCTTTTTGTATATGTTTTTCATGTTTTTTTTGACACATTTGCTCCATTGTTTCTGCTACTAATTTTTCTGTTTGTTTTATTGTTAGCTCCTTTTCTGCAATATGGTCTAATAATTTTAACTGTACTTCTTCTTCTGGTATTTTTACAATAGCTTGTCCATATTGTTCTGTTAATTGATAATGCATCATTTTCTTTTTTACTTTATCGCTTAATTTTAATATACGTATTTTATTTGTAATAATATGCTGACTTTTCAATAACTTGTTTGATAACTCTGGTTTTGTAATATGATAATCTTCCATAATATTTTGATAACCTTCTGCTTCCTCTAAATAATTCAAATCTTGTCTTTGTAAATTTTCAACCATAGAAATTAAAGCACTTTGACTATCATTTACATTTAATATTATTGCAGATATTGTAGTATAGCCTGCTAATTCACAAGCTCGCAATCGTCTTTCTCCTGCTATCAATTCATAATATGTACTTCCTATTTTTCTAACTGTAATAGGTTGCAATAAACCATATTGTTTTATAGAATCTGCTAATTCCTCCAAAGCATTAAAATTAAAATATTTTCTTGTTTGATAAGGATTTGGTCTAATTTTATTAATAGGAAGTATTTGTATTTTGGTATCTTTTCTGAAAAATGTCATATCAGCAAATTTTAAAACTTCCATAAAGAAGCCCCCTTTTACTATAAACCATTTCAAATAGAATCATTTTCCAAATTATACCATATAATATTATATTGCAGTCACTTTTTCTACCGCAAAAAAAATGCTTTATTGACAGCTTTAAATTGTTTTTTTATTTTGCATACAAAAATTACTATATTAAAACAAAACATCTATTACTTTATAGGATTTTTTAATACTTTTCCTGCTTTTCTAGGGTACTGTTTTGGTGTTTGTGCCACCTTTTTAATCAATACAATTTTATGTTGTAAGTCTGTATAGGGAATAGAAACTTGCTTTAATTCTGTTATCTCTCCGCCTAATACCTTAATCGTTTTTTGTGACTGTTCCATTTCTTTTTCTGCATCTTTACCTTTTAAAGCAATAAATATTCCTCCTACTTTTACAAAAGGTAAACAATATTCTGAAAGCACTGCTAAGTTTGCTACTGCACGAGAAACACAATAATCATATTGTTCTCTATAATTCATGTCCCGTCCACTATCCTCTGCTCTACTATGAATACAATTAATATTTTGTAGTGAAAGTTTAGCAATGACTTCTTCTAAGAAATAAATTCTTTTTTGTAAAGAATCCAAAAGTGTCATATGTATAGAAGGACAGACAATTTTTAAAGGAATACCAGGAAATCCTGCTCCTGTTCCTACATCAATAACAGAAACATCTCTTTCAAAAGAAATTTCAGAAACAATGCTCACACAATCTGCAAAGTGTTTTAATATTATATCTCTTTTTTCTGTAATGGCTGTTAAATTCATTTTTTCATTCCATTGCAAAAGAAGATTTTGATAATTCAAAAATTGTTCTAATTGATATTGCTCTAATAAAACACCCATCTGCTTGCAGCTTTCATATAATAATGTTTCCAAATTATTTTCTCCTTCCTTATTTCTATAATATATTATGTTCTCGCTTTTTGTTGCTCCATATAAATTAAAAGCACAGATAAATCTGCTGGTGAAACGCCTGTAATACGAGAGGCATGACCTAATGAAATAGGGTGTATGGCATTTAATTTTTGCTGTGCCTCAATGCGCAATCCTTTTATTGTACTATAATCCAAATCTTCAGGTAATAATTTTTTCTCCATTTTTTGAAATTGTTCTACTTGTTTTAATTGCTGTTTGATATAACCTTCATACTTTATTTGTATATTCACCTGTTCTTGTATAGCAAAAGGCAGTTCTGAGCGTTCTGTGTCTAATATAGCAAGTTTTTGATAATCTAATTCTGGACGTTTCATCAATTCAGAAAGACGTATTCCTGTATGAATAGGTGTACTATTATATTTTTGTAATAATTTTTCTACAGCTTCTGAAGGTGCTATAATTACATTAGATACTCTTTTGATTTCTTCTGTAACCTGTTGTTGTTTTTGTAAAAAATTTTGATATCTTTGCTCTGAAATTAAGCCTAATTCATAACCTAAGGGAGTTAATCTTTGGTCAGCATTATCTTGACGCAACAATAACCTATATTCTGCACGCGAGGTCATCATACGATAAGGTTCTTTTGTTCCCTTTGTCACCAAATCATCAATTAAAACGCCTATATAAGCATCAGAACGCTTTAATATAATAGGGGTTTCTCCCTTAATGTACTTTACTGCATTAATTCCTGCAATAAGACCTTGTGCTGCTGCTTCTTCATAACCTGAACTACCATTAAATTGTCCTGCACTAAATAATCCCTTTATATTTTTAAATTCTAAACTAATTTTTAGCTGTGTTGCATCAATACAATCATATTCTATAGCATAGGCATTTCTTGTCATTTCACAATGTTCCAATCCAGGTATTGTTCTATACATGGCAATCTGCACATCTTCAGGTAATGAGGAAGACATACCTTGTATATACATTTCTTCTGTATTTTCACCTTCTGGCTCTATAAAAAGCTGATGCCTTTGTTTATCTGCAAAACGAACTACTTTATCTTCTATAGAAGGACAATATCTTGGACCCGTTCCTTCAATTACTCCTGAATACATAGGGGAACGATGCAAATTTTGTTTTATAATATTATGTGTTTGTTCATTTGTATATGTTAACCAGCAAAGTACTTGATTTCTCTTGATGTCCTCAGGCGTATTTTCAAATGAAAATGGTACAACATTATCATCACCATATTGTGGTTGCATTTTTGAAAAATCAATGGAATTTTTATTCATACGTGCTGGTGTACCTGTTTTAAAGCGATATAAACGAATTCCTAAGTCTTTTAAACATTGGCTTAATTTTGTCGCTGCCATTAAATGATTTGGACCACATTCTGTAATTGTATCTCCATATAAACAGCGTGCTTTTAAATATGTTCCTGTACAAAGTATCGCTGTTTTACATTCATAAATACTATTTCCATTTGTTTTTACACCCTTTATCATATTATCTTGTACAATCAATTCTATAATTTCATCTTGACGAATACGAAGATTTTCTGTTTTCTCCAATGTATGCTTCATTTCTAATTGATATTGTACTTTATCCGCTTGTGCACGAAGAGAGTATACTGCTGGTCCTTTTGCAGTATTGAGCATTTTAGTTTGAATATATGTTTTATCAATATTTTTTCCCATTTCTCCGCCCAAAGCATCAATTTCTCTTACAAGATGCCCTTTTGAACTTCCTCCAATACTAGGATTACATGGCATCATAGCAATACTATCTAAACTAATGGCAAATAATACTGTTTTCATACCCATACGTGCTGCCGCTAATGCTGCTTCGCATCCTGCATGACCACCACCAATAACAGCAACATCAATTGTATCTGCAATATATGACAATATTATCACTCCTTATTGTATTAAAGATTTTAACAATATTATTATAAAATTTTATTTTTGTAATGTGAAATGCAAATAAAAATTATTTTCAATCTACTGGATGTCCCATTTATATTATTTTCCTAAACAGAACTTTGTAAATATTCTATCTATAATTTCTTCATCTACAGTGTCACCTGTAATTTCTCCTAAAGCAGTATTTGCATCTTGTAAATCCATAGATATAAAATCTTCTGGCATATGCGTTGTAATCGTTGTCAATGCTCTTTTCATTGCTTCTTTTGCTTGATATAAAGCATTTTTATGTCGTACATTTCCTAACAAACCATCTTCTGCACAAATTGCTTTTCCTTCAAAAAATAATTTCTTTAAGTGTTGTATCAACTGTTCTAAGCCGATATTTTGTTTCACAGAAATACTAATTATCTCTACATTTTGTGCATATTGCATTAATATTTCTTTTGTTATTTTTTGCTCTAAATCAATTTTATTTAATAGTATAATTGTTTTTTTGTCTTTTACAAAATTCAAAATCTCTTTATCCTGCTTTTCTAAATGACGTGATGCATCTAATATTAATAATATTAAATCTGCTTTTTCCGCATAACTTTTTGACTTTTCTACACCAATTTTTTCTACAATATCCCCTGTTTCATGTATACCGGCTGTATCCACTATCTTAATAGGAATACCTTCTATATTAATATATTCTTCTACAGTATCTCTTGTTGTTCCTGGAATATCTGTTACAATAGCCCTTTCTTCCTCTAAAAACCAATTTAATAACGAAGATTTTCCTACATTTGGCTTACCAATAATAACTGTTTGTATACCTTCTCTGATTACTTTGCCTCTATCAGCTGTTTCTAAAAGTTCCTCCATTTCTTTTATCATTTCTATTGTTTTCTGTTCCATCGTTTGATAGGTGTCTTCTTCTATATCGTGCTCTGGATAATCAATCACTGCTTCAATAGAAGCAATCATATCTAATAATCTAGAACGCATATCACTTACTTTTTTATGCAATCTGCCTTCTAATTGGTTCACTGCAGATTGTCTAGAAATATCTGTTTTAGATTGTATCAAATCAATGACTGCTTCTGCCTGCGATAAATCAATTCTACCATTTAAAAAACTTCTTTTTGTAAATTCCCCAGGTTCTGCTAAACGTGCCCCATTATTTAATATAATTTCAAGCACCTTCTGCATGACAATAATACCACCATGACAGTTGATTTCTACAATGTCCTCTTTAGTATATGTGTTTGGTGCTTTCATAACAGTTACTAAAACTTCATCAATAATACTATTTGTACGATTATCAATAATATGACCATAACTTATGGTATGACTTTTTCTATTTAATAAAGAAATATTTTTTTTACTTTTAAAAATTTTATCTGCTAATGCAATACAGTTTTCACCACTCATTCGTACAATACCGATTGCACCCATACCACCTGTTGATATGGCTGCAATCGTATCATCTAGTCTTATATCTTTCATAATATTTGTCAATCCCTTCTATTGAAAAAAACCGATATAGTAATATATCGGTTCAGCTTGTCAAAAAAGTCCTTTTTGTGGGTTTCACCCACACCCACCAACTTTTTTGGAAAAAAAGTTGGACAAAAAACTTTATTGGAAAAACTAGCGTTTTTCCTTATAAAATCAATATTTCTTTAGCGAAAC
>ERZ808049.243-NODE-243-length-40355-cov-19.182308_pt1 | contig 40355 bp, 31 predicted proteins | sample MGYA00380198_ERZ808049 | MGnify/ENA primary metagenome ERZ808049 (study PRJEB31490, sample SAMN06133414) | mouse gut metagenome | isolation source: Z2_2 | host: mice | place: China: Chengdu | collected 2015-05 ...
GCATCAAGCCACCACGAAGTGGTTTTGCATGGCTTGATGCTTGTAACAGGAAGCCGAAGGCTGAACTGTTACAAAAAAGTTGGTAAAATAGGCAGATAAATATTGAAAATGTCTGAAAATAACGGTATACTGTATATATGTCGAACCGCGGAATGGAGGATAATATATGGTATTAAAAGATTACATTGATTCTAACAAATTACAAGCTTTACAGCGGTCTTATGCAGATGTGGCTGGTCTTGACGCTGTTGTACTTGGTTTAGATGGAGAGCACCTTGCAGGCAGAAAAGGATTTCAGGAGGAAGAGACAGAATCCTTCGACATCATTGTAAATGGAGACAAGTTAGGCTCTGTTGTCATTGCGAAGTCTTCGGACAAGAATGCAAAGACTGCCGCAGAGCTACTCAGTACACAGATTGGTCAGACTGCAACGTTGGAGCTTCTGAACAATATTAATTCTGGCAGATTTGACTCGATTAAGAGCGATATTAAAAAGTCGGGTGAGCTGGTGCAGATGATTAATGAAAAGACGGGGCATCTAAAAGGAATTGCCAAGAAGCAGACAATATTATCTCTCAATGCTACAATAGAGGCGGCAAGAAGTGGTGAGGCAGGTGTTGGTTTTGCGGTAGTTGCAAAGAGTATGCAGGATTTATCAAGTCAGTCGGCTGGAATCTACACAGATATTGAGACTTCTGTTGAGGAAATTACAAATTTGATTAATTCCATTATTGAGGCGTTTAAATAATCGCGTTAAAGTGAAAGTTTTGATTTTATTTTAATCGGGGAGGGAAGATTTATCTTCCCTCCCCGATTGTGAATGCTGTTGTGTAAAGTATCGAGATTTATTTTTTTCGCGCAGTTTCAAAACTTTCAATGGAAAACCGCACGGCATTGGCAGGTACATTAAACTCACTGTGATAAATCCGCCCTTTGGATAGAGAGCTGGCGTAAAGATGAACTTTTGATAGCACATTTCCTTCCGCGTCATAGAAATACCCATAGCAGCCCCAGCGATTATAGTCATCATCCTTGTAAGAAACGCATTGATATTTGATATTTAAGGTGCACTTGTAATCCTGAAAATCCGCATAAGGAAAATCGTAGGGCACAAATTCATAACTGACAAGAGAACAGTAATTGTCACGATTCGTACCAAGTTTTGAGGGGATATCCATAATAACCGGCGTTGCATTGATGGTAACATATGCGACAACTGCTGGATTGTCAATACTATACACTGCTGCAACCGTTGTGCCTGCGCTTTGGTAAGTTACTTGAAATGCCGCTGCGTTCAGTGCACAAGTGCCTGGTGTCACATTCGCGACAGCAGGGTCTGCGACAACACAGGCGAGACGAGAGGCATCAAAGCCTTCCGCCATCAGTGCAGTAAAGGCGGCAGTGCTGTTCTCTGTGATGGTAATCATATCTGTAGAGAGAATCAGACCATTTCCAATGCTTTCCTTTGCAAATACAGGCAACACAGGCACGGTAAAACTGACAGAAACAACCGTAACCAGTGTTATTATGGAACAAATTAATTTTTTGAATTTCTTTTTCATAAATTTTCTCCTTGTGAAATAAAAATTAGTATTCGTTCAAATGATATGCTATCTATCCTATATTATAAGAAGCAAGATCAGCTTCTTATAGTCGGATTTACGGCGCAAAGAACAGCGCCTTTTATCAGAAGTAAAGAACAACTTCTGATAAGTTATATTATAATAAAAAAAGTACCAAAATAACAAGTAACAATTTATAAAAAACCACAATAAAAAATTAAACTTAGATTAAAAATGTCATATGCTCTTTTATTTTGCAAAAAGATTGTATAAAATAGCAGATAGGTAAAAAATCAAAGTGGTAAATGAGTAATAGGAGAATCGAAAATATGAAAAGCAGACAGAGGAAATTGACAGCATTATTGTGTGTGGTGTTGTCGGCAATGGCTCTATGGGGGTGCGAGCAGGCGCCCGAGGAGAAAACCGTTGAAGATGTGGCAATTGTAGAGACAGCAAAACCAGAGTTGGGAGATTTAAAGCTGAGTGGCCAATATATCGCTACAATTAGTCCAGACGAATCCGTCTATGTGGTTCCAAAAGCGACAGCGGAGGTTCTTGAGGTAAAAGTTGCCGCGGGGGATATTGTGGAGGAAGGTGATGTGCTGGCAGTGCTTGATGATACAATGGCACAATTTACAGTGCGAAATGCACAGACTGCTGCACAAAATGCGCAGACTGCTGCGCAAAATGCACAGATTGGATTGGAGAGTGCCAAGATTTCCTATGAACTGCAGTATGGTGCGGGTGCGTCGACCTTGAATGATATGCAGTCCGATAAAACCATTTCTCAGGCGGAAGACGGCGTGAGCAAGCTGCAGGAAAGTTATGTGGATGCAATGGATAATCTGGAAAAAGCAAAGGATCAGTTAGAGGAGAAGGAACAAGAACTGGAAGATTTAAAAGTGGAGTATGATTTTCACGAAGATGTGGATGAGATTAAGGATTATGCGGATTCTATTGATAGGGATACACCACAAGGAGCAGCACAATACGCCGCAATTATGCAGCGGTATCAACTGGCAGCAACCGAAGTGAAAACGGTTGAGGGAACAATTGCGCAATATAAGTCAACAATTGACCAGTTAGAGGGCACCATAGAAGAACTGCAAGATAATATTAACAGCACATATGACTCTTATAGTCAGGCGGTGACAGCGGACAACATTACAAATGGAGAAATTTTAGAGGGGAAAAAGCAGGCGTCGCAGAATAGCATTTCACAGGCAGAACTTGGTATTTCGCAGGCGCAGATTGGCATAGCGCAGGCGCAGATTGGTGTAGAGCAGGCGCAGGAAAATCTGGATGCATACGTTATCACAGCAACCATTTCCGGTATGATTGAGTCTGTAAATTTAAAGGAGCATGATTTTGCAACATCAAGCAATCCAGCATTTGTGATTTCCAATAAAAATACAATGACTGCAACCTATTATGTCAGTGAAGATGTGCGCAATACCTTTTCGCTGGGACAAAAGATTACACTGGAGAAGGACAATAGACTTTATGACGGTGAAGTGGTAGAAATAGGCAGTGCACTTGACAACACGACTGGACTTTTTAAGATAAAGGCGACAGTGAAAGGAGATACGTCAGCTCTGCTTTCTGGTACGAAAGCGACAGTTACAACGGACACCTATCATGAGCAGAATGCAGTGATTATCCCCTATGATTCTGTCTACTATGATGGTACGCAGGCATATGTGTATACGGTTGTGGATGGAAAAGCCAGAAAAACGAATGTATCTACAGGGCTTTATGATATAGAACGAATTGTAATCACGGAAGGACTTACAAAAGAGGATACAATCATAACAACATGGTCTGCCCAACTGCGCGACGGCGTTGAAATTTCTTTGCCCGAAAGCGAAGCAGACACGGACAATCACACACAGGAATAGGAGGGCTTAAGCATGAGTTCTTTGACTAAGCTGGCCCTTAAGCGGCCTGTTTCGGCACTGTTGATTGTGCTGGCATTATTTGTATTTGGTATCAGTTCTGTATTTGGTTTTAAGATGGAATTGACGCCAGATATGGAGATGCCTATGCTGTTTGTCAGCACAATTTATCAGGGCGGTGATCCAGCGACAACGGAGGAGCTGGTAACGAAAATTATAGAGGAGGCTGGAAAGACGCTTTCCGGCGTGGATTCTGTGACAACACAGACCACAGAAAATATTTCATTTGTTATTTTTTCTTATGAATATGGCACAGACATTGATGATGCTTACGCGGATCTTAGAAGTGCCGTTGATACAGCGTCACTTCGTCTTCCAGAGGATGCGATGGACCCCGTTATTGTTGAGATGGATATTAATGCACAGGCTATGATGACCTTGTCGATTACCTCGACAGGTGATACCGATGTGTTGGCATTTGTGGAGGATGAGTTAAAGCCAGAACTTGAACGGCTTTCTGATGTCGCGCAGATTGATGTGTCCGGCGGTGAAGAAGATTATATCCGCATACAGCTTCATCGAGATAAGATGCAGCAGTATGGCGTAACGATGGCAAACATAAAAACATATATTACCACAACAGATTTTACAATACCAATTGGAAGTGTGGAACAAGGTGCTCAGAATATCAGTACTTCGGCGTCATCAAAACCGACAAATTTGATGGATTTACAAAATGTGCCGATTATTACAAACCGTGGGACAACGATTGCACTCTCAGATATTGCCACTGTATCTATGTCTTCTAAGGCAAATAGCAGTATCAGCCGTTTTAATGGACAGGAAAGTATCAGCGTAGGGATTAAAAAGGTTCAAAGTGAAGGTACAGTTGATGTCTCTAATCATGTAAAGGCGCTGATAAAAAAAGTGGGTGCAAAAAACTCCGCGATTCAAATTTCTGTGGCATATGATGCAGCGGATAGTATTAAGTCGTCTTTAAGTTCTGTGGCACAGACGCTGGTGCTTGGCGTGTTGTTTTCTATGCTCGTATTATTTATCTTTTTTGGAGATATCAAAGCCAGTTTGATTGTGGGAAGTTCTATGCCAATTTCCCTTCTTGCGACTTTGATCTTTATGAGTTTTGCAGGGTTTTCACTGAATGTTGTCACTATGGGTGCACTTGTCATTGCAATTGGTATGATGGTTGATTCCTCTATCGTTGTATTGGAAAGTTGTTTTCGATTGAAAGATGAGCGACCGGATTTCAAAGACGCAGCAATGACTGGTACGAAAGTTGTTGCTTCTTCTGTATCTGCGTCAACGTTGACTACAGTAGTCGTTTATCTACCTCTTGCCACAATGAAAGGACTGGCGGGACAGTTATTCTCACAACTTGGATTTACAATTATCTTTGCAATGTTGTCTTCCCTGATTGTTGCGATTACTCTCATTCCTATTTTCTTTTGGAAGTACAGACCAAAAGAAAAGAAGAATACGTTGGCGAATCGTATCGTAGGGCATGTTGGGAATGGATATAAAACGCTTTTAAAACATATTATGCTCAAGAAAAAGACGGTAATGCTTGTGGCAGTTGGACTTCTCGCGCTTTCTTTTGTGCTGGTAAAGCAACTAGACACTGAGTTGATGTCCGCAACAGGTCTTGATAATATTAGTATTTCTATTGAGCAGAGAGCAGGCACGCGCATTGAGGTTATGGATGAAAATATACAGTTTATAGAGCAAATGATTATTGATGACCCTGATTTTGAAGGGTGCAATCTTACAATTAGTAACTCCTCAGCAACCATCACCGCATATCCTTCAGAGGAGTGCACCAAGAGTATCAATCAGCTTGTGGATGAATATAACCAAAAATTGATGGATACCACCAATATGAGTATTATTGTCTCCGCGGCAGGCAGTGGCATGTCTTCGATGATGAGTGTTACGGCGAGTGCAGAAGTTGATATGAGTGGTGATAATATAGAAGATTTGAAACTAGCTGCAAGTAAGGTTGATTCTATTTTAATGGATATTCCAGGTGTCATTAAAACTTCAAGCAATCTCACCTCAGATGCATCGCAGGCGAGAATAAAGATTGATCCGCTAAAGTGTATGAATGTGGGACTTACTGCAGTGCAGGTGGCGAGTGAAATGTACAATGCCAGCAGTGGGGTTGAAGTGATGGATATGACAATCGGAACAGAGGAGTATACTGTGCGGATGGAATATCCAGAAGACAGCTATGTGAATATGAATCAGTTGTTGAGTCTTGAAATTGCAACGCCGACAGGCGCAATGATTACAGTGGGAGATGTGGCAGAAGCTGTATATTCAGATGTACCCAATACGCTTGTTCGAGAGGATGGAAAATATCAAGTTGCAATTATGGCATACACGACAGACGAGGCGAAGTATACTGTGCCAAAACTGATTGATGAAGCGGTGAAAGAAGCGGAACTGAAAGGCGAATTTCCAGCAGGTGTGGGGCAGACACAAAATATAATGGATGAAATGATGATTGAGGAGTTTACAGCGATTATTAAAGCCATTATCACAGCAGTTTTCCTAATTTTTTTGGTGATGGCAATGCAGTTTGAATCTCCGATTTTTTCCTTGATGGTAATGCTCAGTATTCCATTTAGTTTGATTGGTTCCTTCTTCTTATTGTTTATTACAGGTTCGACTCTCAATATGACTTCTTTGATGGGTGTGCTGATGCTGGTGGGAATTGTTGTTAACAATGGTATTTTGTATGTTGATACGACAAATCAGCTCAAAGAAACCATGCCGTTAAATGATGCTTTGATGGAGAGTGGACGGCTTCGTTTAAGGCCGATACTTATGACAACATTGACAACGATTTTGTCAATGCTGCCAATGATTTTTACTAATAATGAAAATGCGGCAATGATGAAAGGTATGTCTCTGATTATTATTGGAGGCCTGATAACTTCGACTTTATTAATCTTGCTTTTGTTGCCGAGTTTCTATCTGTTGATGAGCAAGCAGGGCAGAAAAGAGGCGAAGGAGCGCAGAAAATTAAAACGACAGAAACGCCGGGAAGCAAAAAATAAAGAATAGACAAAGAATAGGCATAAAAATTCCACGCTTAAATTGCGTGGAATTTTTATGCCTATTCTTATAAGAGATGGATTTCATTTTCTTGGCAGGCTGTAACAATTTCTTCTGGCCACAGAGAGGACTGAACCTCGCCAATATGTGCTTTTCTCAAGAAAAACATACAGATGCGTGACTGGCCGATACCGCCGCCGATTGTAAAGGGAAGCGTTTCGTTGATAACTGCTTTCTGATAAGGAAGTGCAGCGCGTTCGGGGCAGCCTGCTTTTTCTAATTGTGAGAGCAGAGCATCTTTGTCTACGCGGATACCCATGCTGGAGAGTTCAAGTGCAATGTCAAGCACAGGATAGTAGACAATAATATCTGCGTTTAGTGCCCAGTCATCATAGTCTGGCGCGCGTCCGTCATGTGGTTTGCCGTTTTCCATCTTATCACCGATTTTCATAATGCACACGGCACCTTTTGCTTTTGCTATGTAGTACTCACGCTCCTTTGGTGTGTTGTCGGGAAAGATTTCTGCCAGTTCCTGCGTGGTGATAAAATAGATTTCATCGGGTAGGATTTCTTCAATATAATCATACTGAATTGCCATATACTTCTCTGTATTTTGCAGACATTTATACACCTTGCAAACAATTGTTCTGAGCGTGTCAAGATTTCTATCCTCGCGGGCAATAATTTTTTCCCAATCCCACTGGTCAACAAAAATGGAGTGAATATTATCGGTGTCCTCGTCGCGGCGAATCGCATTCATGTCAGTGTAGATGCCTTCTCCAATAGAAAAACCGTATTTTTGCAGCGCATATCGCTTCCACTTGGCAAGCGATTGAACGACCTCTGCGATGCGCCCGTCCTGCTCCTTAATATCAAAGCTGACAGGGCGCTCCACGCCGTTTAGGTTGTCATTTAATCCAGAGAGTGGGTCTACAAAAAGTGGTGCGGACACGCGTGCAAGATTGAGTCTTTGCGCAATCTGGTTTTGAAAAAAGTCTTTTACAGTTTTAATGGCAATTTGTGTGTCATGCAGATTTAGTGCGGAATGATAATTTTTTGGAATTTTTAGGTGTTCCATTGCTGGTTTTCCTCCTCATATTGATATAAAACGATAGTTTTAGTATGGCACTTTATTTAGGGAAAATCAATCATTATTTTTAAATAACTCCCTTTTCGGAATTGTGTTCCCATGTAAAATGAATTTATTAATATACATTGTAAGTAGTAGATAAATATTTTATAATCAAGTATATAAATTGAAATTTGTTAGGAAATTAAACAAAATCCAAAAGCTTAATTTTAGAAAGGGGATGTAATATTTTTGTCCTTTAGACAAGGAAGTGGAACGATTAACAGGGTGTAAAGAGGCATTTACGAAAGAAGAAGTAACGTCCTTCTTTCTCAAATCTCTTGAAGGAAATAATAGATACTTTTTTTGATTATTGCGCCTGATGGAAGAATTATTGGCGAAAGCGTAATCGATGAAATTGATTGGGATTTGCGCAGCGCTAATTTTCGTATTGCTCTCTGTCACACAACAGAATTAGATGTATATTCTTTTAATTGGAGAGCAGAGAAAGCATACTTATAAGCAGGTTTCAAGCGAGAGGGAGTTTTAAGAGATGCTATTATGGACGAGGGGAAATATGCTGATGATATATTGATGTCAATTTTAGAAGACGCGTGGAGAGTATTAAAGAGATAAAACTATAAATTCAGTTTGAAGAATTGTAACGTGAATGCAAATTCAGCAATCATATGTAAGACTGTGCATTATACTTCAAATTTTAAGCAGTAGGAATACTTTTCCGAAAAAGGAATTAAACGCTTGACAATTACCATACCGGGGTATAATATAGTATAGGTAGATGCAACAGCAATTCTAAAAGTCAACTAATTTGAAAGGTAGGTAGGGTTATGGAGAATGAAGCAGTCAATGTAAGTGATAAGACAACCGAGCGTCCAGAGAAAGAATACAAGGATATGATCAATCGGTTGAGCCGTATTGAGGGGCAGATACGAGGGATTAAAGGAATGGTAGAAAAAAATGTCTACTGTACAGATATTTTGATTCAAGTAGCGGCAGTGAATGCAGCGCTTCACAGTTTTAATCGGGTCCTTCTTGAAAACCATATCAAAACCTGTGTGACACAGGATATTAAGAACGGTAAGGAAGAAACAGTGGATGAGTTAATACAGACACTGAAAAAGTTAATGAAGTAATTTTTAAATGGTTCCTAAGAATCAAGAATTTGGGCATTAATAGAATAAAATGGATCTGAGAAGGAGTATATTAAAATGGAACAGTATACAGTGACTGGTATGAGCTGTGCAGCTTGCAGTGCCAGAGTAGAAAAGGCAGTGTCAAAGCTGGAAGGTGTAAGCGCTTGTTCTGTAAGTCTGCTCACAAACTCAATGGGCGTGGAGGGAAGTGTGTCGGCTGCCGCGGTAATTAAGGCGGTCGAAGAGGCGGGATATGGCGCTTCATTAAAAGGAAAAAATAATACACAGAGCAGTAGCCGCGCAGAACAGGAGGAAATGCTAAAGGATAAAGAGACGCCTGTACTAAAGCGCAGATTATGGTATTCTATTGGCTTTTTGGTTGTTTTGATGTATTTTTCTATGGGTCATATGATGTGGGGATTTCCAGCTCCTGAGTTTTTGGAAGACAATCATATTGCAATGGGATTGATACAGCTCTTGCTTACAATCACAGTTATGGTTATCAATCAAAAATTTTTTATCAGCGGTTTTAAAAGCCTCTGGCACAAAGCACCCAATATGGATACTCTTGTTGCGCTTGGTTCAACGGCGGCATTTGTCTATAGCACTTATGCGTTGTTTGCCATGACGGATGCTCAGTTGAAGGGTGACAGCATGGCGGTTATGGGGTACATGCACGAATTTTATTTTGAGTCAGCAGCAATGATATTGACGCTAATCACTGTAGGGAAGATGTTGGAAGCACGATCAAAAGGGCGCACAACGGATGCGCTGAAAGGTCTGATGAAAATATCACCAAAGACCGCGGTTTTGGTGCGCGATGGTATTGAGACAGAAGTGCCAATTGAGACGGTGGCAGTAAATGATATTTTTGTGGTGCGACCTGGAGAGAGTATACCTGTAGATGGCGTCGTGCTCGAAGGAACCAGTGCAGTGAATGAGGCAGCGCTTACTGGAGAGAGTATACCTGTGGATAAGCAGGCGGGTGATTTGGTGTTTGCGGCTACCGTAAATCAATCAGGTTTTATCAAATGCAAAGCGTCAAGAGTCGGAGAAGACACTACATTGTCGCAGATTATTCGTATGGTAAGTGATGCAGCAGCGACAAAGGCGCCAATTGCAAAAGTGGCTGACCGAGTGTCTGGCGTGTTTGTGCCAACAGTGATTGTGATTGCATTGATAACTGTTTTTATCTGGCTTTTGGCGGGGCAGACAATTGGATTTGCACTTGCTAGAGGAATTTCAGTACTTGTCATTAGTTGTCCTTGTGCGTTGGGGCTTGCTACTCCAGTAGCAATTATGGTCGGAAACGGTATGGGGGCTAAAAATGGTATTATGTTCAAAACTGCGGTGTCTCTTGAGGAGGCGGGAAAAGTTTCAATTGTAGCGCTTGACAAAACCGGAACAATTACAAGAGGAGAGCCGAAAGTGACCGATATTGTTCCTGCTGCGGGAGTGTCAGAACGAGAATTGATTTGTTTGGCATATGCGCTGGAGCAAAAGAGTGAACACCCCTTAGCGCACGCTGTTAATGTGTATGCAGAAGCATATTTTGCTGACAATCCAGAGTGTGCGGAGGAATGTATGACAGAGGGGATAGATTTTAAGGCATTGCCTGGAAATGGATTGATGATAGTCGCTAATGGTAGACAATTGTATGGTGGAAGTGCAAAGTTTATTGGAGAGAAGATAAGGATTCCACAGGAGTTTATGCAACAGTCTGAGAAGCTCGCAGAGGAAGGAAAAACTCCGCTGTTTTTTGCGGATGATAAATTGCTTGGCATGATAGCAGTTGCGGATGTGATAAAGGAGGACAGCAGGCAAGCTGTGGAGGAATTGCAAGGTATGGGAATCCATGTCGTGATGTTGACCGGAGATAATGAGCGCACTGCAAAGGCTATTGGAAAGCAAGCTGGCGTAGATGAAGTGATTGCCGGTGTGCTTCCAGATGGGAAAGAGAGCGTGATACGGCGCCTGATGGAAAAAGGAAAAACGGCTATGGTAGGTGACGGCATAAATGATGCACCTGCACTGACAAGAGCGGATATTGGGATTGCGATTGGCGCTGGAACAGATATTGCGATTGATGCTGCGGATGTGGTGTTGATGAAAAGCCAGTTGAAGGATGTTCCGGCAGCGATTCGGTTGAGTCGAAGGACACTGACAAATATCCATGAAAATCTTTTCTGGGCGTTTTTCTATAATATTATTGGGATTCCGTTGGCAGCAGGTGTATGGATACCGCTTTTGGGGTGGCAGCTCAATCCAATGTTTGGTGCTGCTGCAATGAGCTTGTCTAGTTTCTGTGTGGTGACAAATGCGCTGCGATTAAATTTGATAGATATGTATAGTACAAAGCATGACAGAAAACATACTGTTGGCGGAAGGGACCATTTGCAGTCACAGACTGTTGATGATAATAAAAAGGAAGAAGTCAAGGAAGGAGAGAAAAACATGACAAAGACAATGAAAATTGAAGGAATGATGTGTGGGCATTGCGAGGCGAGAGTAAAGAAATGTTTAGAGGCGCTTGAGGGTGTGACAGAGGCAGTGGTCAGCCACGAGGCGGGCACTGCAATGTTGACTTTGAGTGGAGAGGTCAGCGACGAGGTTTTGAAAAAAACAGTGGAGGAACAAGATTATCAAGTAATATCCGTGGAATAATAATAGAGAGTAGTAATAAGAAAAACACAGAGGGCATCTTCTGTGTTTTTTATGCGCACGCCGATGCAGAGGAAATATGCCATTGCATGGCGCATCGGCGGCGCGGCAAGTAGGGAAGATGAGATTTCCCTACTCGATTGCACACGGATGCGGAAAGGAAATATGCAGCTAAAGCTGCCGGGTGCAAATGAAATATGTCAGAAAGTTGACTTACAAATCGAACATTTTTTTGCGTTCGGGGCTTGAAATATCTAAAATAATGTTTATAATAGAGATAGATTCAAAGTATATTACGGATATTTTAAGCAATTGTAGAAAATTTTGGGGCTTCTAAATGAAATGGAGGTGAGAGCAGTGCATAGAGTAGGTGGATTTCTATTTGGAGTCCTGTGTATTGGTGTGTTTGGCAGTTCACTAGTGGCTTGCAACGACAGACGAAAAATGGATGAAAGTTCTATTCAGAAAATTCCACAATTTATTGAGACAGAAAATTCCTATGAGGTTGAGAAAAAGGAGACAGAATTGATCGCGCTGGCAGAAGACCAAGCAGAGGCGGAAAAGACAGCGAAACTTTACGGAATAGAATTGATCTCGTTTTCAGATGGTATAGCAGTATATACGACCGATAAAGATCCACAAGAATTAATGGAATTGGGGGATAACAATGGATATCCAACATTGACAGTGAACAGCAATCATTATCAGTTGGAAAGATTTAGCGAAGTTGATGAAACTTTGGAAGAGGGGAAAGAAAAATGAAGTTTCAAAAATCAAAAATAGTTTCTGCGATTTTAGTCATGTCTTTGCTCCTAAACACAACAGAAATATCTGTTTTGGCAGAATCAAATAATAGTGGGACAAAGAGAAATGCAGAAATATCGATAATTGACGATATCGAATCAGAGGAAGAGCGTTCTGAATATGAAATAGAATCTGATTTTCCTGAAGAAACAATAACAGAAACGGCAGAGATCGCTGTGACAGATACCAAAGAAATAACAATTGAGAATGATTCTCCTGAGGAGACAGCAACAGAAACAGTCACAACGAATATTGAAGAAACAACAACAGAATCGGATTTCACAGAGGAATCTTCAACGAAATCCGATTCTACAGAAGAAATAACAACTGAAACAGTTTCCACAGAAGAAACAACAATCGAAATCGATTCTATAGAAGAATTTACAAGCGAAACGGTTTCTGATGAGGAGGAAACGAAAGAGACAGCAACGGAATCCGCCGCTACAGAAGAGACGGCAGAGGAAACAGTTTCGAGTGAGATAGAAACAGAAACTGCTACAGAGACAACCGAAGAAGCAACAACGGAAGAACTGACAACAGAGGAATCGACAACCGAAGAATTAACAGAGGAATCGACTACTGAACTGGCAACAGATGTGCTGTTTCCAGGACTTCCAGAAAATTATTCATTCTCGTCGAGGCAGTTGAAAGATAAATCAATGCTTGCAGCCTACGCAGACGATATATTTGAACTCGAAGAAGAATCGGATTCTTCAGAAGTTTACGTAAAAGGCGAAGTTGTTTATCTGACAGACAGCGAGGAAGATGCGTTGACAGTTGCAGAAGGTTTTGGCGGTACACTTGAGAGCTTTGGGGATGGTGTGGCTGTGATTCGGCTGGGCGAAGGGCGAACCGTCGGTCAGGCAGTAAGAGCAGCAGCGAGCAAATCTTATCATCTTCCAGCAGTGTGGCCCAATTACTATTATCAACTTTTTGAAGAATATAATGATCCTGCCTTGAAAGAAAACAGTGAAAATTATCAGTGGGCACATGAGTATATAGGCGATCAATATGCGTGGGAAAAGGGTTACAAAGGAAATGGTGTAAAGATTGGTATTATTGACACCGGAGTACATAGTACACATGAAGATTTACAGGAGAATGTGACACAGAATTTGACAATGGTTCCAGAAGGTGGGGCCGCGACAACGATAGACCCAGATGGACATGGAACACATGTTGCTGGCATAGCCGCTGCTGTTGGCAATAATGGAAAAGGTGGTGCGGGTATTGCGCCAGATGCACAGATATATGCATATAGTGTTATGGACTCTGATGGTCATATGTTGGATGAATATATTTTAAGAGCGATTAACAGGGCAGTTGATGATGGCGTAGAAGTTATTAATATGAGTCTTGGAAGCGGCTATTATAATGGAAATGAAGAGAGCGTGATAGAGAAAGCGTATCAAAATGGCGTTGCTATTTTTGCCGCTGCTGGAAATGAAGCCACAAATGGATATGAGTTTCCTGCATCTTATGATAATGTGTGTTCTATTGCCGCAATTATGCAAGATGGAAGCAAGGCGGGATTTACCAATTATGGAGATAAAATTGATCTTGCATTTCCAGGTGTTGAGATTTACTCTACGGTCAATGACTCTAATCAAGCGTATGATTTTTTGCAAGGAACGAGTATGGCATGTCCAGTTGCAGCGGGGACTGCGGCAGTGATTTTGTCTGCATCAGATGAGATTGATGCTCTCAAAGGAAAGCGTGGTGCAGAAAAGGTGGAGGCACTGTTTTCTGTTATGAAGAAAAATGCAGTGAAATCCTCTTCACCCAAGATTGGCGCGGGCACTACATATTTGCCAAATGTACTTGGAATAAAAATAGCAGCGATAGATGAAGCGCCGCAAATGCCAGTGATTAAAAATATAGGAAGTACAGCTACTTTCACCAAGGAATGGGAAGATATATCGATTGAATGTAATTCACCAAACACAGAGATATATTATTCTATCAATGGTAAAAAGCCCACATTTAAAAATGGTATTGTAACAAATGGCGAGCTTCTAACCGAAGGAAAAGCCCATGTTGGCGGTGCAAAGCAGGTTACATTGAGCGTAATTGCAGTAAATCGTATTACAGGAAAAGCCAGCAAAGTCGTTTCACAGAAATTTTATTTTGAGCCGGGACCATCTAGCGTGATTATCACAGCGGCGGATTCTGTGGATAAAATTGCAAAAGGAAAGAGCCTAACATTGAGCGCAGTAGTAGAGCCTTCCTATGCAAAATTTGGGAATGGCAAAGTTACTTGGGAAGTAGCAAATAATTACAGTGGGGTTAAAGTAAATAGTAATGGAAAAGTAACAGTAGACAAAAATGCGCCTGCGGGTGAATGTACGATTCGGGCAAAAGCGGGATCGGTACAGGATGAGTTTACACTGACAATTTTAGATGCAGTAAAAATAAAAAAAGTTGCCTTTTCCACCAAAAAGTTTACAGTCTACACAGAAGATTTGATAAATATTCTTAAAAAGGAAGATGGAAGCAGTAATCTTACTGTAGATGGCGGAGAAATCACAGACATTGTATGGAGCAGTAACAACAAGAAGGTTGCCGTCGTAGATACAAATGGGACTGTCACTGCATTGGCTCCTGGAAAAGCTGTTATTAAAGCAACGGCCAATGATGGAAGCAAAAAAGCTGCTAGTTGTACCATCACTGTAAAACAGCTTGCAGAAAGCATTACGCTAAAGGGACCAGAAAAGATAGCCGCTGGCAAAAGTGCAGTGATTCAGGTGAGTATTTTGCCAGCAAATGTGTCCAGCAAGAAACTGGATTGGACTGTGAACTCAGTGGGAGGTGCAAGTGGTACTGTAACTGTCAATGCAAGCGGAAAGGTATCTGTCAAAAAAGGTGCAAGCGGAAAATTTGAAGTCGTAGCGACAGAGAAAGGTGTTCCTGAAGGAAGGGAACCAAAGACAGCAAGCATTCAATTTGAAGCTGTGACAACTCCAATCACAAAGATTGAAATCCCAAAAACAGTGAATTTATTTACTGTATCAGGTAATTACAATGCACCAAGACAGTTTCAGTTATTGCCAGAAGTAGAAGGCGGTGATGACAAGGCATTGCAATTTATAAGCAGTGCTCCAGGAATTGCATCTGTCGATTCTGACGGATTGATTGTGGCACATTCTAGCGGAAAGGCAACGATTACCTGCAGCGCGACAGACGGAAGTAATAAAAAGGCAAAATGCAATGTTGTAGTGAGTGTTCCTATGTCAAGGATTGCTATTGTGCCGAAGAATGGCAATGAAGGAATTGTCTCTGTGGGTTCTAAAATTACACTCTCTGCAAAGATAAGTAATAATTTTGGAAAAGCGGCAAACCAAAAGGTGAAATGGAGCATTATGCATGGCGGAGAACAGTATGCTGAGATAGATGAAAATAAAGGGATTGTGAAGGGAACAGCATCGGTTATTGTATCGAACTACTATCCACAAATTTATGTGAAAGCGGAGGCTGTAGATGGTAGTGGTGCAAGTGCAGTTTATCCAGTCGTTGTTATTCCAAAGGTAAATAAGCTGAACTTGGAATTTGGTGGATTTACCAACCAGGTTGACAGTAAAGGGATATATTATTCGCTTTCTATGTCGTTGAAGGATTATCAGGGTAAAAGCTCTGTGCCATCATATAATGTTGAGATAAGTGGCGGGAAAGGTATTGGCTATCATTCAATAAAAGGAGGATTTATTTTAGTTCCTACAAAACCAACGACAAATAAAACATATTCGCAGCTAGTGGTGTCTGAAAATAGAGTGCGATGCATGGCAAGTGATATCCAATCAGTAACAGTTACAGTAACATTAAAGGATGGTTCAAACAAGAAAGCTGTGCACAAGTTTGATTTAATTTATACAAAAGACCAGCAAATAATCCTTTTGAAGTGAGATGCTATTTAAATTTTTTCTTGACAAACAACAGACACGCGTTTATAATCATGAATATCAAAAAGGCTGTGAAAAGAATAAGTAGCTTTCATGGAAACTTACAGAAAGTTGCCGGTTGATGAGAGGCGCAAGGGAAAATGAGAGGGAATACATCTTGGAGCTGCACACCGAAATTTATATAAAATATGCAAAAGTAGGCTGTGACGGAGTTCTTGAACGTTATATCGAGAAGAGTATCGGAGAATATGAATTTAAGCTATTTTCCCGTACTTGCTGAGGCATAGGGCGTGAGTTCTGTGTGAAAAAAGGTGGTAACACGTGGTATACTGATAAAAAGTACCTCGTCCTTTGAGTTTTTTATATTCAGAGGACGAGTTTTTTTGATGCTCAAGCCAACTTGATTATTAAAAAGTCTATCCTCTGTGTTGTAGGAAAAGGAGAGAAAGAGTATGCAATTGTATGATGAATTAGTGGCAAGAGGTTTGATTGCCCAGGTGACAAACGAAGATGAAATCAAGGAAATGATTAACAACGGAAAAGCAGTGTTTTATATTGGCTTTGATCCAACGGCAGACAGTCTTCATGTGGGACATTTTATGGCTCTTTGTTTGATGAAGCGTCTTCAGATGGCAGGAAATAGGCCAATTGCCCTGATTGGTGGCGGAACAGCGATGATTGGGGACCCTTCGGGCAAGACAGATATGCGCAAGATGATGACGACAGAGACAATACAGCACAATGTAGAATGCTTTCGGAAGCAGATGAGTAAATTCATTGAATTTGGTGAAGGCAAGGCGATGATGGTCAACAATGCAGACTGGCTGCTGAACTTGAACTATATGGATATGCTGCGCCAGATAGGACCGCATTTTTCTGTGAATCGTATGTTGGCAGCAGAATGCTACAAACAACGTATGGAGAAAGGTCTGACCTTCCTAGAGTTTAATTATATGATTATGCAAAGCTTTGACTTCTACACATTGTTCCAGAAATATGACTGCAATATGCAGTTTGGAGGTGATGATCAGTGGAGCAATATGCTTGGCGGCACAGAATTGATACGCCGTAAACTTGGCAAGGACGCTCATGCAATGACAATCAACCTGCTGCTCAACTCAGAGGGAAAGAAGATGGGAAAAACCGAATCCGGCGCTGTTTGGCTCGATGCAGAAAAAACGTCACCTTATGAGTTTTTCCAGTATTGGAGAAACGTGGCAGATGCGGATGTAATCAAATTCTTAAAAATGCTGACTTTTCTTCCATTGGAAGAAATCCAAGCAATGGAGAAATGGGAAGGCAGCGAGTTGAACAAGGCAAAAGAAATCCTCGCATTTGAACTGACACAGCTGGTACATGGCACGGAGGAGGCACAAAAGGCAAAGGAAGCGGCAGCAGCGCTTTTTGCAGGCGGTGCCAACTCAGAGAATATGCCGACGACCGTGCTCTCGGAAGAACATTTTACAGACGGAAATATTGATATTCTAACGTTGCTTGTGACAGCAGGAATGACTGCCTCCAAGTCAGAGGCAAGACGCGCAGTAGAGCAGGGTGGTGTTTCTGTAAACGGAAATAAGGTTACGGATACAAAGACAGTGTATCAAAAGGAAGCTTTTGCAGAAGAATTTATCATAAAAAAAGGAAAAAAGAGTTTTCATAAAGTATGTTGTTAAAGAAACGTTAAGAAATAGGAAAAGTTATTTTCAAATAGTTAAAAAAGGTGATACAAAGAACACGAAACAAGCAGGGATGGTTTTCCCTGCTTGTTTCGTGTTAAAAATTCTATTTTCAAAAGTTGTAAATTGGTATAGATTTATTATTTCTGTGAAAAACATAAAGACATAAAACATTTTAATTAAGAAAATATGTCTGTTTTACGTCTATATAACTATATATCAGCATTATTTTATCATCTTTTAACTGAAATGACAATCGTTTTTTATAAAAATCTATTAAAACGACATTGTAAATTATGGAAAAAGCAAAGAGACAGAGACAAAACAGGGATATAAAAAAGTTATAAGGGGTCAATTCAAAGGTCACATGTATCTTCACAAAAAAGCGATAAATGACACATGTATAGGGCAGGTGACAAAGATATTTTTTAATATAAGGGGTCAGTTTAAGGGTCAAAGGTTTGAAAAAAGTCTTTTTTTAAACCTTTGACCCTATTTTCACAGAAATAATAAATCTGTGAAAACAATAGCTTAATCAGAAGGGTCAAGGAAATGCCGTCAGACAGCACCATAACAAAGACGATTTGGCAGTACAGCGAGCCGCTGCCGCAGGAAACAATGGAGTTTTTAAAGGGAATTGCCGCAGATTACAACAAGGTAAAGAATTACATATATAAAAGGTATTCCGGCATCAAAAGCCTTGCCAGACTGACTCCCGTATTTGACATCATGAGTGAAGTGCGCCACAGCGGAATCAGAACGCAGCTTGGACTGCCGTCAGCATATTTTGACCCAGCAGTTGTTGAAGCGGTAGCAGATATAAAAGGCATGTGGGGCATGTTGAAAAACAAGCTCGTAACACTCATTACGGCAAATGAAAACTTAAACGATGAGGACAGGATTTATTTAAGGACAGTCTTAAAGCTTGATAAAATCTATGCTGCAGTATTGTGCCACGAAAATTATGAAATGCCGAAGAAAGCAGAGGGTTTTGATATTGATGTGGAACGCCTGAACAACCTTTTGCGAAGACTGACACGTAAACATCTGACAAAACCGGAAACAGGCAGTACAGACTGCTTCAGCATCGCGCCGTCCGGTTTTGCATACAGGAATGGTGCAATCTGTATCACATCAAGAACAGCAGGTCAGAGAATACCGCTTTCGTTAAAGGATGACCACATCTGTGACCGACAGATACGAATCTGTATCAAAAAGGACCATGCCGCTCTTGCAATTCCGGTGGAAGTAAAAATAAGAAAACACAGGGATTACAACAGCACGGTTTATATCCATATAGGTTATCAGGATATGTTTACACTGTCAAACGGAAATGTCTACGGGCAGTCGTTAGGCAGTATGACCTCGCAGGAAACACAGCGCCTGACAGATAAAAACAAAGGTCGCGCAAAAATGCGTGTGGCATACAGGAATAGTATAGAGTCCGGTGATAGGGAAAAGGCAGATAGCATCGAAGCTAACAATCTCGGAACAGAGAAATATGACAGACGCAAGGAAAAAGAACGCGCGAAAACACAGACGTTCATAAACACAGAAATCAACAGAATGCTTGCTTCGGAAAAGCCAGAGCGGATTGTAATAACAAAACCAGTGACATCAGGCAGGACAAAGCTTCCATCAAAGTCAGCAAACAGAAAAATGACAAGAAGTTTTAACGGATACGTCAGGGAACGGTTGTCCTATAAATGCCGTCTCCATTCTATTGAGCTTGTGGAGATTAATTCCAAAGGAACAGGAGGAATATGTTCCTGCTGCGGAGCAGAGGGAAAGAGACAGCCAGATGGCTTTTGGTGTCCAAACTGCGGATATAAAGCTACAATTTCTCTAAATGGTGCAAAAAACATTGAAGGTAAATATAACAGCCAAAAAGTAAGAGCGAAAAAAAGAAGCAAAACTCAAATCGGTTCAAACATACAGACCTGAGAATAAATTCCTTGTGTCAGAGGCTGGCAGTAATCTTGTCATGAGTGATTTCACCCTGGTGTATTGTATCGGTGGCATTCATTGTAATGTTACCGATACAATACACCAATCAGGATCACAGGAATGTATGTTAACAATATCGTGGACAGCTTAACCGCTGTTCACAAAGGCAACAAACGGCATTATCTAAATCGTTTATAGCGGTTTTCCGGTATGCCAAGACCGCAGCCTTATGCGGAGCAAAGCAAAATCCGACGAAGTTGGATTTTGCAGGCGGAGACGCCCGGCTAATCCTTATGATAAAAAATTAAGTATTTCTAAAGATATATTCTAAGGATTACTAAATTTTTAGAGAAAAGCCAAAGGACGGCATTCTTTCGAATAATTTATGTATAACTGGGAGCAAGAGATGAGAAAAGCACACAAGCAACAGGCAGAAGAATTGGTCAAACAGATAGAGGAAGCGCATGACCAAATAAAAATATATATTCAACAAGGCAGTATACAGTCAGCGATGGAGCTTTTAGAGGACTGCCAAAATGGCGGAATTACTATAGGTACCCTGATTGAAGGAACAGAAGGAGAAGGTCATCCAACAGTATCATTACTGGAAGAATACTGTGAGCTGATTTATCAGATACATACAGATTTGGCAGAACATAAAGAAATCAATGCCAATAAAGTGTACAAGCTGTTAAAGCAAAAGCTGATTAAGACAGGAAACAGTTTAAGAAACGATATTCCAATCAGGAAAGAGGCAGTTTTCCTCCCATACAAAGCCAGTATGTGGGATAGCTTGGAAAGCGTTTGGATGGCGGCAGATGCGGATCCAAACTGTGATGCCTATGTTATTCCTATACCATATTATAATAAAAACCCAGATGGGAGCTTTCGGGAAATGTACTATGAAGGTGATCAATATCCGAATTATGTTCCTATTACAAAATATAAAGAGTTTGATTTTGCAGTTCATCGACCGGATATGATTTACATTCACAATCCGTATGATGAATTAAATTTTGTAACAAGTGTTCCTCCTTTTTTCTTTTCGGAAAACTTAAAGAAGTTTACTGACAAGTTAATTTACATACCATACTTTATTTTAGACGAAATGAAACCAGATGAAGATAAAAGAATAGAAGGAATGAAGCATTTCTGCACAACACCAGGGGTGTTTCATGCGGACAAGGTTATTGTGCAGTCAGAGGATATGAAGCAGGTATATATTAAAGTGCTTTTAGATGCGACGAATGACCACAGTGAGGTAGCCAGAAAATATTGGGATAACAAAATTCTTGGTCTTGGTTCGCCTAAGATAGACAAAGTGTTGCGTGTAAAAAAAGAAGATTATTTATAATGGGTGATTGCATGCAAAAAAAAATATTATTGATATGCAACTATTTTGCGCCGGATAATACAATTGCGGCTGTCAGGACAAGTAAACTGGCAAAATATTTGAAACAAAACGGATATGAGATACAGGTAATAGCAGAAAAAAAAAATGCTGCAACAGAAGATGAAATTCTGAAAAAAGATACAGAGGGCATAGAAGTCTGCTATGCATATCAATCTAAATTCTATAAAACATTTTATAAAAAGTATCAAGAAATCATTCAGCCATATAAACAAAAGCGGTTTAATAATTTAGAGAACAGATATAGGATAAACCCAAAAACTGGAAATATGGAGTTTTATCCGTTTGAAACGGCTTATCCTTTTTTAGGAAGCTTGGATTATGTAGTAGGACTGATAAAACAGTATGACCTGTTTTTAGATATTAAAAAAGTATTGAGGAAATGTAATGATTTTGATTGTGTCATTACATCATACGGGGATGCATTCAGCCTGTTTGCAGGACGGTACTTTCATAAATATCATAAAGAGACACCTTGGATATTTGATATTCGTGATGCAGTTTATCGATATAAATTTACTCCTTGTTATGTGAGCTGGATTGCAAAACTATATGAGAAACAGATTTGGAAGAATGCAGACTGTATTTTAGGCGTGTCAAAGGGAATATGTAGGAGAGTTCCTTCAAAATATAGAAAAAAAGTACACTGTCTGACAAACGGGTATGATATATCGGACAGAGATCGCTTAAGTATGGTAAGGCTTGATACGCCTAAGCTGATATTTACATATACAGGATCTATGTATGGAGGAATTCAGGATTTATCAGTATTGTTTCAAGCTGTTAGAGAGGCGGTAAGCAGAGGCGAGATTGATGAAGATGGATTAGAATTTCATTATGCGGGAAATGATTTGGCATATGAAATTTTTAAGAGTCAGGCACAAAAATATGAGCTTGGAAAGAATTGTGTTACACATGGGAAACTATCGCACAAGGAGGCGTTAGCACTTCAGCAACAGTCAGATGTTTTGATTGTGGCGTCTTATGATTATCAAAATAATCAAGGAGGCGTTATTACAGGGAAGGCATTAGAATATATGTCTGCGCAAAGACCAATTGTAGCAATCATAATGGGAGATATAGAACAGAGTGAACTGGCAGACATTATTAGAAGAACGAAATTGGGAATTGCCTATGAAGATGCACATAAAGAAGATTATGACAAGTTGTATGCTTATATATGCAGGTTATATAAAGAGTTTGCGGAAACAGGAGAAATAGAGCACAACCCAGATAAAAAGGAACTTCGAAAATATGATTACAGAAATCTTTGTAAAAGATTCATAAAAATAATGAACCAAATAGGAAAATAAAGGAGAAAACAGATGAGGTATGCATTAATTGGTTGTGGAAGGATTTCACCAAATCATATAGCTGCGGCACAAAATAATGAATTGGAGATTGTGGCGATTTGTGACATTGACCCTGCTTGCATGGCGGATAAGGCATTGAAGTTTAAATTGAGAGATGAAGTAAAACAATACACAGATTATATTGAAATGATTGAAAAAGAAAAACCTGAGGTGGTTGCAATCTGTACGGAAAGCGGAAAACATGCGGAGATTGCATTGAATTGTATTGAGAGAGGAATTAATTGCATTATAGAGAAACCGATTGCATTGTCCATTAAAGATGCAGATGCCATTATTTCCGCCTCTATTAAACATCATGTAAAGGTCAGCGCATGTCATCAAAATCGTTTTAATAAATCGGTGCAGATTATCAGAGAAGCGATTGACATGCATCGTTTTGGAAAACTCTTTTACGGAACGGCTCATATCAGGTGGTGCCGTGACCATGAATACTATGACCGGGCAACATGGAGGGGAACATGGGAGCAGGATGGCGGCGCCCTGATGAACCAATGTATTCACAATATTGATTTGCTTCGTTGGATGATGGGGAGCGAAATTGAAGAAGTGGTTGGCATGACAGATAAGCTAAACCATAACTATATTGAGGCAGAGGATTTAGGAATTGCCTTAATCAAATTTAAGAATGGAAGCTATGGAATTGTAGAAGGAACAACAAATATTTATCCCAAGAATCTTGAGGAGACACTATACATATTTGGTGAAAAAGGCACTGTAAAAGCAGGTGGACAGTCTGTCAATGTAATTGAAGAATGGAGCTTTTCGGATTTGCTGGATGATCCGGCAGAGGTCAAAGCAAGATTTCGCGAAAATCCGCCCAATGTATATGGATATGGCCACACGCCGTTGTATGCAGATGTAATTAATGCAGTGAAGCATGACAGGCAGCCGTATGTTACAGCGATGGATGGAAAAAGAGCACTTGAGCTTGTCCTTGCAATTTATAAATCAGCGGCGGAAGGATGCAGGGTAAATCTGCCGTTGACAGATTGCGCCACGACAGATTTTATAGGAAGTTTTGATTCTTAACATTGTTTTATGGTAATGGAAATAAGAGGAGCTGTATATGGAATTTCGAGATTTAAAAAGACAATATCTGTATTTGAAAGAGGATATGGACTTGAAAATACATGAGGTAATCGGGCAGACAAATTTTATTCAGGGGAAGCAAGTGGCTGAGTTGGAAAAGCAGCTTGCCAATTACATAGGAACAAAGCACTGTGTGGCATGCGCGAACGGAACAGACGCCCTGCAACTTGCGCTGATGACATGGAATATCGGACAGGGAGATGCGGTATTCGTTCCGGATTTCACGTTTTTCTCCAGTGGAGAAGTCGTGTCTGCAGTAAATGCAGTGCCGGTTTTTGTCGATGTTGAACCGGATACCTGCAATATTGACTGTGATTCCTTGGAAATTCTGGTACAAAAGGTTATTCGGGAGGGCAGGCTGAAGCCTAAAGTAATTGTGTCGGTTGATTTATTCGGGCAGCCGGCAGACTATAGGAAATTAAAAAAAATAGCAGAAAAATACCATATGTATATTCTTGAAGATGCGGCACAGGGATTCGGCGGAAAGATCGGAGAGAGAAAGGCGTGCTCCTTTGGAGATATCTCCACAACCAGCTTCTTTCCGGCAAAACCTCTTGGATGCTATGGAGACGGCGGTGCAGTTTTTACCGACAATGATGAATGGGCAGAACTGATTTGCTCCTATCGCGTGCATGGCAAGGGCAGTTCTAAGTATGACAATGTCAGAATCGGTATGAACTCTAGACTTGATACGCTACAAGCCGCGGTTTTGCTGGCAAAGTTTCCTGTGTTCATAGAAAAAGAATTAGAGCGGATGCAGGGCATATCGGCTCAATATACGGAACAGTTAAAAGATGTTGTTACCACACCTTTTATAAAGGACGGTTTTTATTCAAGCTGGGCACAGTATACCATTCAGGTTTCGGATAAGACGGCAAGAGACGGATTGCAGGCATATTTAAAAGAACAGGGGATACCAAGTGTAGTGTATTATCAAAAGCCAATGCATCGGCAGTTGGCTTTTGAGGGAAACAAATATGATGATCATGACTATCCTGCTACGAATAAACTTTCGGAAATAGTGCTATCCCTGCCATTTCATCCATATATGAAAGAGGAAGAGATTACGTTGGTTGCTAATGCAGTAAAAGCATACTTGAGAGGATAAACAATGGCGGATTATTTTGTACATGAAAGCAGTTATATAGATGACGATGTAGAGATAGGAAATGGTACAAAAATATGGCATTTCTGCCATATTCAAAAAGGCGCAAGGATTGGTGAAAACTGTTCCTTTGGACAGAATGTCAATGTGTCAAATAACGTAAAGATTGGGAATGGTGTAAAGGTTCAGAATAATGTTTCTATCTATGAAGGCGTGGAACTGGAGGATTATGTATTTTGTGGTCCATCTATAGTTTTTACCAATGACTTGACACCGAGGGCAAAATATCCGAAAGGAGCAGCAGGATATAAAAAGACGTTGGTCAAGGAAGGCGCGAGTATTGGCGCGAATGCGACGATTGTATGCGGTCATACGATTGGTAGATGCGCAATGATTGCCGCGGGAGCAGTAGTGACAAAAGATGTGCTGGATTATGCGTTGATGGCGGGCGTCCCGGCGAAGCAGATTGGGTGGGTTTGCGAGTGTGGAGAGAGGTTAGGACAAGACGGAATTTGTAGAAAATGTAATAGGGAATATGTTTTAGACAAAGGAAAGGAGCTATATGAAAAGCGGATATAGAGAAAAGATAATCCTATACGGAACGGGGGGGGGGTATAAAAATGCTCTTGAAAATGGTATTTTTGAACAATATGATGTCGTGGCTGTGGCAGATTCGGCTTCAAAAGTTCAAGGATTTATTACAAATGGGTACTGCATAATTGCGCCGGAACAAATAATTGATTATGATTATGATTTTATTTATATTACGAGTGCAAAGTATTATCAGGAAATTCGGAGACAATTGATAAATCATCATAAAATAGACGGAGAAAAAATAAAATTGGCAGACCAATATATTTTGACCGGAAAAATAGAGGAAGGCAGAACAGAGGAAGACAGGCGGCAATTACAATATATTCGGAATGAAATTATAGAAATGAGATTAGAGGACTTTAAAAAAAGGGATGCTCTGATTAAAATTGCCGGTAATTTGACAGAAAAGAATGAAATCAGCTTGTATTGGAACGATCATACAGTGCATGATAACTGGTTTATTTCGGCAGAGGAAAGTTATGAGTATTGTATAAAAAGATTTAATATGTATCCTAAATTTAGAGAATTTGCACAAATGGACAGAAAACATCATGATGATATTGTATTGGATTACGGATGCGGTCCGGGAAATGATATCGTATGGTTGATGCTGAACTGTAAAACCAAACATATTATTGGAATGGATGTTTCTAGAACAGCTTTAGAAAATGCTCAATTTAGATTGGCGCTGCATCATGCGAAAAGTTCAGATGTGGAACTGATTCAAATTGATGAGATAGAGGATCGGATTCCGTTAGAGGACGGCAGTATTGATTTTGTCAACTGTCAGGGGGTATTGATGCATACCTCCAATCCAATGAAAATATTGAAAGAGTTTTATAGGGTTCTGAAAAAAGGAAAGGATAAACCATGTGCAAGCATCATGGTTTATCATAAAGATTCTATTTGGTATCACTTATATGCAGCATATTATTTAAGATATGTGGACAATCGCATATTCGCAGATCTGGGAAGAGATAAAATGTATGAATTGACAGTAGATGATATTTTTGAACATTCTACAGATGGGATTAGATGTCCCAAAGCGAAATGTTGGACAGAGAACGAATTTGTTCGTATGTTATCGGATGCAGGATTTGGCAGAATAGAGTATCAGGGTGGTTATTCTAACAGCCTTGAGGTGGCAATTGCCAGAAAATATCTTGCTTGTGCAATAGAAGACAGCAGATTGGAAGACGTTCACAAACAATTTTTAAGAGAAGTGTCATTTAATGAGGAAGGCTGTCCAGTGCATCACGGAAAAGAGTGCTGCATAGGCGGGGTGTATATCTGCTATCTGTAATTTATCGGATCAAAAAGCAGTGGAGGTGCTTCTGTGGAAACAGATAAGATATTTCCTGATAATTGGAAAGAAGTTATTCAGGAGAAAAAGGTGATTTTTTATAATACCAGTATTGGAAGCTTGTTGTCGGGAAGAGAGAAGCATATCGAAAAGATGAAATGGGTGTTTGACATTTTTCAGAAACATCCAGAAGTTGTGTTGTGGTGGAGACCACATCCGTTGGAATTAAGCACAGTAGAATCAATGGTCCCGCAATTGACAGAGCAATATATTGATATCAGAAAGCAATATCAGGAGAGCCAGATTGGTATATTGGATGAAAGTACGGATTTACACAGGGCGATTGCAATATCGGATGCGTATTACGGGGACTGGAGTTCGGTAGTGCAGTTATATAAGGCGGTAAAAAAGCCGGTGCTGTTTAAGAATATTGCAATTTTAAAGGAAGAATTGTTTTATCAGGTATCAGATTTTGTGTCAGCGGATAACAAGGTATGGTTTGTTTCTGCAATCATGAATATTTTATTTGCGATGAATCCGAATACATTTGAATTGGTTGAAATGATAAAAATTCCATATGGAAATATGTTAAAAAAATATGTGTCATACGGCATAGCCAACGTACAAAATTATATTGTGCTGATTCCGGGGTGTGGGAAGTGGATTATCAGGTTTGATTTAAACGAAAGGAAATTTGAACAAATAGAAATTGGAACAGATACCGCGTGTGTCAAGTTTGGCGCATATACCATATACAAGGATTATCTCTATATGTTGCCGGCATTTGATAATCGAATAATAAAATATGATGTGATTCACCATAAAATTATCTGCGTAAAAGAACTTAGGAAGGAAAAAGACACTTTATTTTTGGAAACTAATATTGACGTATCCGAGCCGTATATTTATGCAGTAGAATCGAACAGGAATTTTATTTATAAATATGATATGCAAAAGGAAACATATGAGAAAATACAGGTTCCTGGTGAAGATATTCATTTGTCTGGAATTAAAAAAGTGAAGAATTTCTTTATTTTGACATTGGTATATAGAAACGAAATCTTGCTGTGGGATGAGCAGACCAACCGGGTATGGAGCTTAGAAGGGCTACCAAAAGAATATCCTGCAAAATATAGATTGTTTGGCGATTTTGTTGAATATAATGAGGATATTTATTTTTTTCCAGAACAGGCAGACAGGGTCTTTAAGCTGAACACTGATCAAATGGTTTTGGAACAATATTTGGGAATTGAAGAAAAAGGGGGGACTGGAGACGAAACATATTTTACGCGGGCTAAAAATGTAGGAGATCAGATTCTAGCGTTTGACTGTTTGCATAATCAATGGGTTGTTGCAAATCCAGATAAGGATATTGTGAAGAAACACAGCATTATTATGCAGGATAAAATGCTTGATGAAATTGCGGGGTATTCCATATTTGACAGGGATGAAGCTTCTGATGAATATGCAGAGGTTTGGGAAGAGGATAGAGGCTTTTATGCGCTGCATCATTATATAAAGGATGTAGCGCGCAGAAGCACAATAGGACAGAATGTAGAACCAAAGAAATCGATTGGAAAAATGATATATGAAGCAGTAACAGCGGATTTCGTTACGGGATAGGAGAATAAGAATGCTGGTTTGTATAAGAGGATGCGGAAAGGCAGGGGAACGGTGTTTTGATTTACTGCAACATGACAAAAATATAGAGATCTGTTTTGCAGATTTAGACAACAGTAAAAAAATATGCCGTGGAAAATCCGTGTATTCTGTAAGCGAAAGTATTGACAGATATCGTGGGAGAATGCTGAATTTTTTTATTATATCCTTGGAATATTCTGAAAAAGTCAGGACAGAGATGATAGAAGAACTGCGTTTGGGGGATGTAAAGGAAGAACATATTCTGCTGTTCCCAAACAAACCAGAAACAGAGTATAAAATAGAACATTTGGCAGATTTGCGATATATAAAGAAGTTATACTTTTGGAATCCGCATTTTGAAAGACTGTATCATCATATGGATGAAAGCGATCCGCGCAATATCCGCGGAAAGTTAAAGGAAAATTATCATGTGGAATCGTATCAGATAGAAGTTACGGGGGGGGGGTACTTGCGCGACTATTTGGACAGAGCACTTTTACAGTCCGTTCAGGACAAACAGATTTACAGTCAGGATGAATCGGTCCCCAAAGTTTATGTAATCTGTGATGACAGCACTTACCGCTGGAAAACCCGCTTTGAAAAAGCAGGCAGCTCCGATATATTTATTTTTTTGTATGAATTTTTAATGCATTATTATTATAGAATGCCGTACTGGTATTTTAATTATTGCAAAATGCAGGTCAGTCAGAATATAAGCAGTGTTGTAACGGGGATTTCTTATATCAAATGTGCATTACAGGACCACTCTATTTTAAATCTGGCGAATACTGGACAGGACTTAGAGCATGATTTTACAATGTTTGAGAAGTATATGGAGATATGTAGCCAAAGAGAAATAAAAGTGGAGAATGTCATTATCGGTCTTTGCCCATATAGTCTTAGATATTCAATGAAGCAGTCATATGCGAATCGCGAAGAGTTGCTGCTGTATGAGCCGGTTGTTGAAGGAATACTCTTAGAAGAGGGATATCCTTATTATGGCTGGTGGTATGCATACCAAAAGAAGCTGATTGATATCTTTTTAAAGGATTTAGACATCCGAGAATGTTTTTTTGAATATTATGTTCCAATATATGGAAAAATTGATAACAAAGAAGCAGTATTTTGTGAACGCCGTTTATCAGATGCGGAACGGATGGAATATCAAAATGCACAGCATAGGGTATACAATAAGCCATATGAAGCGACAATACAGGAAAATAAGGAAATTTTAAGAAAATATACAGATAGCGCATCCAACAGGGGACTGCGAATCATTTTCTTTCTTCCGCCTTATACCGAATTGTACAAGCGGGAATGGAACAGGGATTATTTAGAAGAACTCAAGCAGTATGTGATGGAGTTAGGAAAAGAATACGACAGTCATGTATTGGATTTAACGGGGGACTATTTTCCTGACTGGTATTTTGAGGATGCAGGGCATTTAAATGCTGTCGGACAAAGAGCAGTCACAAAGAAAGTATTAGCATTTGTGGAAAATATACAAAAAAGACAATTATAAAAAATAACATTTAGGAAGGAACGAATTATGAGAGTATTAGTAACAGGCGGAGCAGGTCATATAGGATCGCATATTGTGGAGAGACTGTTGGCAAAAGGCGACAAAGTGTTGGTAATAGACAATTATCAGACAGGCAGGCGCGATAATTTGAAAGAGCACGTGAATTTACAGATTGTAGAGGATAGTATTGCAAACACGAATAAGGTATTTGAAGTATTTGATGCGTTTCAACCGGAAATTTTGGTGCATGCGGCAGCTTCTTATAAAGATCCTGAGAATTGGATTGAAGATGCAACAACCAATGTTGTTGGAGCTGCAAATTTGGTAAAAGCGGCTCAAAAAGTCGGAGTAAAGCGCATTATTTATTTTCAGACAGCGCTTTGCTATGGATTAAAACCGATTGAACAGCCAATTACGCTAAAGCATCCCTATTTTTCCGGTGGGTATGCAGGAGGCAGCAGTTATGCGGTTAGTAAGACGGGCGGTGAATTATATATTGAATTGTCAGGAATTGAATTTCTATCGTTCCGGCTTGCAAATTCGTATGGTCCCAGAAATTTAAGTGGTCCGCTTCCTACCTTTTATAACAGGCTGACCAACGGAAAAGAATGCTTTGTTATGGATACGAGAAGAGACTTTGTGTATGTGGATGATGTCGTAAACGTTATTATGAAGGCAATTGACGGTATGGGGAGCTGCGGCTATTATCATATTTCGAGTGGAAGAGATTATGCAATCAAAGAATTGTTTGACGCAGCATTAAAGGCGTTGGACATAACATTGGAAAAGCCGGTTGAAGTGCGCCAGAGAGGAGAGGATGACGTTGCAACAATTTTGCTTGATCCGACTAAGGTGAAGAAAGATTTTGACTGGGATGTACAGACAACGTTAGAAGAAGGAATTAAAAAAACGATTGAATGGTATAAACAATATGGCATTACGCAAACTTATACGCATTTAAAAGGAGAAATCAGATAGTGACAAAAGAGGATTATAATTTATTTGAACATAAGATTGTTTTAGTAATCGGCGGAGCAGGATTTGTCGGAAGCAATTTAGTCAGGCTTTTATTAAACAATGTGCAGGAAATTAAAATTGTAATCGTGGACAATCTGTTATCCGCAGAAATCGTAAACGTACCAAAAGATGAACGCGTTACATTTATTGAGCGGTCTGTTACGGACTTTAGAACCCTTGCGGATTTACAGGATAATATAGATTACGTTTTTCATCTGGCTACTTTTCATGGCAATCAGAGTTCTATCTTTGATCCGATTGCGGACAATGAAAATAATACGCAGACAACATTAAAATTGTTTGAACGTCTGAAGGATTTCCACAACCTAAAAAAAGTAGTGTATTCTTCAGCAGGATGTTCTGTGGCTAAGAAAACGTTTGGGGAAGCAGTCGCAACAACAGAAGAAAGTCCTATTGAACTTCATCAGGATAGTCCGTATTCTATCTCAAAGATTATCGGAGAGTTTTATTCGGCGTACTATCACAAACAATACGGTCTTCCTGTTGTCAGGGCCAGATTCCAAAATGTATATGGTCCGGGAGAAATTTTGGGAGCGGGTAATTGGAGAGGCACGTATGCGACGATTTGGAGAAATGTTACCCCGACCTTTATTTACAGGGCATTGACAAATCAGGAAATTTTACTGGAAAATGAGGGGATTGCGACGAGGGATTTTATTTTTGTGGAAGATATCTGCCGCGGACTTATGCTGTGCGCTTTAAAGGGAGACGAGGGAGAGGTATATAATATCGGATCAGGAGTTGAAACCTCAATTTCGGATTTGGCGCAAAAGATTATTCAAATTACGGATAGCAGATCAGAACTGAAAATGACTCCGAGAAGAGCATGGGACACATCAGGAAAGCGTTTTGCTTCTGTAGTAAAATCGCGGGAAAAACTTGGATTTACAGCCGAGATTGCATTACAAGAGGGATTAGAAAAGACGGTCGCATGGACAAGAGAAAATCAGGCTTTTATACAAGGTTGTATTGAAAAGCATGAAAAGCATTTGGAATACTATCAAATTAAATCATTTTAAGGAGATATAATATGTGTTCAATAGCCGGAATGTTAAGCACTAAAAAAGTAAAAATACAGAATATTTCTCATAAATTGAATGTTATGAACGATATCCAGAAACATCGGGGACCGGATGACACAGGTATCTGGGCGAATCAGCAAGAATTTATCGGGCTTGCGCATAATCGCTTGAGCATTCTTGATCTGACGGATTGTGGACATCAGCCTATGAAAGATAGCGAAACTGGAAATGTAGTTTGCTTTAATGGAGAGATTTATAATTATATTGAGCTTAGGAAAGAAATTGGCGGCATATTTAGAACGAACACAGATACAGAGGTAATTCTAAAAGCGTATGAGAAATGGGGGACAGGCTGTGTAACGCATTTTAAAGGAATGTTTTCGTTCGCTATTTGGGATGAAAAAAATCAAATATTATTTTGTGCAAGAGACCGTTTTGGCATTAAACCGTTTTATTATGCGGTTGTTGACAACGTTTTTTATTTTGCGTCCGAAATGAAAGCACTGCTTCCGTTTCTTCCGGATATTGAAACGGATGTGGAGGGCTTTAAGGACTATTTGACATTTCAGTTTTGTTTGGGAGACCATACGCTGTTTCAAGGAATCAAAACACTAGAGCCTGCACATTGCATTTCGGTACGGGGGGAGAATATCAATATTTGCCGGTATTGGCAGGTATTTTATGATTTGGACTGGAATCATACAGAAAAGTATTTTGTTGAGAAACTTGACGAACTGTTACATAATTCGATTCGTTATCATATTAGGAGTGATGTGCCAATTGGCGGTTATGTAAGCGGTGGTGTGGATTCATCTGTTATTTCTGCGATGGCAGCAGATATGATAGGTGGAAGCAGCTACGCCGGATTTACAGGAAAATTTGGTATTAGCAAGCTTTATGATGAGAGCATGTATGCGCAAGATGTGGCTTGTGAGCATGATTTTCCTTTATACCAGATTGATATGAATTGTAATGATTTTTTAAATAACATTGAAAAGGTTATTTATTATCTGGATACACCTGTTGCAGGACCGGGTTCATTTTGCCAATATATGGTGTCAGGTTTAGCGTCCAAGCACAGAAAGGTAGTGCTTGGCGGTCAGGGAGGGGACGAGATATTCGGAGGATATACGAGATATTTGGTAGCATATTTTGAACAGTGCATTAAAGGTGCAATAGAAGGAACGATGGATAGTCAAAAATATATAGTGACCTATGAATCCATTATTCCGAATCTAACAGCACTAAAAAATTATAAGCCTATGCTTAAGGCCTTTTGGAGTTCTGGATTATTTGAAGAAAGTGATAAGCGGTATTTTAAGCTGGTGAATAGAGCGCCGCTTCTCCATGATTGTATACATGAGGATATGCTGAATGATTATGACCCTTATCAAAAATTCAGAGATATCTTTTATGCAGAGAATTTAAAGAATACATGTTACTTTGATAATATGACTCATTTTGACTTCAAAACATTATTGCCAGCTTTATTACAGGTAGAAGACAGAATGAGCATGGCTCATGGGCTAGAGTCAAGAGTTCCCCTTTTGGATGATGAATTGATAGAATTTGTGGCAACAATTCCGGCAAATTTTAAACTGAGAAATGGGGATATGAAATACATTTTTAAAAGGACAATGAATAAATATCTGCCGGAAAGCATACAGAAACGTACAGATAAAATGGGGTTTCCGATTCCATTTAATCATTGGATTAAAAATGAGGCAAAGGATTTTATCTATGATATTTTTAACTCAGAAAAAGCCTATAACAGACAAATGATTGATAATAAAAAGGTATATAAGAAAATAGAAAACGAAAGTGATTTTGGAAGAAATATATGGGGAATGTTATGCATGGAGTTATGGCAGCGAACATTTCATGATAGGAAATGTGAGTATAAAGGTATGCTTAATACTAGGATATAATGATATGTGGAGGATAATAAATGAGGATATTGGTGTTATGGAGGCAGGCGACAGTCGATATGAGAATGAGAAATACAGATATTGATCATGCATTCTGCCTTCAAAGATATGATACAGAGAATGAATATTTTTATTTCAATATATACAAGGGAAGATTTGCAGAGGATTATAGCTGGATAAATGGGGAAATGTTTGATGTCGTGCTTTTTCATTATTCTGCTATGGAATTGAGAACTTCAGACAAGTACTGGGATAATTTTCGACGACTTATGACAACTGTGTGGAGAACTTATCTCTGCAAGAAAATTATTATGGTGCAGGATGATTATACGATTACTAAAAGAATTTGGGATTTAGCGTTAGGAATAAAAGCGGATAAAATATATACGGTAATGCGGGAATGTGATTGTTTAACTTTGTATCCCCCAAATATACTCGGTAATATTGAGATTAAAACAGTTTTGACAGGATATATAGAAGAAAGCTATATCAATAAGATACATCTACAGAGTCATAGATGCAGAAAATATGATGTTGTTTATAGAGCACAGAAATTACCATATAAATATGGGAAGCATGGTCAGTTAAAATATGAGCTGGCATTATATTTTAGGGAGCGGTTAAAAGATTCCGGACTTATTTGTGATTTGGCTGGTACGGATGGAAATAAGGGAGCAGTGCTGGGAGACAGCTGGTTTGACTTTTTAGCTTCATCAAGAACTACAATTGGCTGTTTAGGCGGAGCGGGATTTGCGGATATAACAGGAGATTATGAGACGAAAGTAAGAGAATATACTGCGTTGCATACAGACGCAACATATGAGGAAACGAAAGATGCATGTTTCTCTAATATAGAAGAAAATCTTACGGGTGTGATTTCTCCTAGAATTTTTGATGCCACAATTACAAAAACCTGTCAGATACTTGTTGGTGAGGATTATCAGGGAATTTTAATGCCTAATATTGACTATATTGTTTTAGATACAGATTTTAGCAATATTGATGAAGTGGTAATGAAAATGAAAGATATTGATTATTGTGAAGAAATTGCGGAAAACTGCTATGAACATGTTGTAAAATCTCAGAAGTATACATACGCAAAATTTGCAAAGTGGATCATCAATGATATTGGGAATGTAGAGCATGTTAAAAGTCCTTGCAGTGATTTAAGTAGGTATATAGAAAAAATGTGTAAAAAGAATAATGATACAGTGATGAATACAATACTATTGGGAGAGGAGAGAACAAAATGAAAAAAAAAATAATTTTATTTGGATCAGGTGCTTATGGCAGACAGGCGTTTGATAATTTGAAAGCAAAACATGAAATTGTATGCTTTGTGGACAATAATCCCAAACTTTGGGGTACGACATTGTTTGATATTCCAATCATTTCTGCAGAACAGATTTGTAAATACAGGAAAGATGAGGCAGACATTGTAATCAGTACATTAGCATTCCATCAAGTGGGGATACAACTGAAAGAAATGGGAATTACAGATTACTCTGTTATGCTGGATGGTCATATATACAGGAAAAATGAACGCAATACGGCGGAAAGCAGGGTATGCACAAGATGCATTATGAATGATGCATCGGATGAATGGATTCTTTTTGATGAGAAGGGGCATTGTAATTACTGTAATATGGCATATGGAGACATAGGAAAAATATATTTCCCAAATGATGAGGGAAAGGAAAAATTAGAGCAGTTGTTAAGCGAAATAAAAGAGAGTGGCAAAGGGAAAAAATATGACTGCATTATGGGAATTTCAGGAGGGCTTGATTCTTCGTATTTGGCATACCTTGGCTATCAATGGGGACTAAGGGTTCTTGCAGTTCATATAGACGATGGCTTTGACACAGAGATATCAAAATCAAATTTAAATAAGCTAGTTTCGGCTACTGGATTTGACTATGAAATTATCAAACCTGATGCTGTACAATTTAATGATCTGACATTAGCATATATGAAAGCAGGGGTTCCTAATATTGCAATTCCCCAGGATAATGTTTTATTTGCTTTCCTATATAAAAAGATGAAAGAATATGATATTAAATATTTTCTGTCTGGCGGTAACTTTGCGCTTGAGTGTATATTACAGAGAGGGAATACATATCATGCATTTGATGTAACCAATATTATTGATATCCATAATAAATTTGGAAAAGAACCAATTGATAAACTGGAGCTGTTATCAAATAAACAGAGAGAAGATGACCAAAAAAAGCTTGGAATAGAATCACCTAGACCGTTAAATTATATTGATTACAATCGGGAAAAGGCATTTAGGGAATTAAAGGCATTTTGCGGTTTTGAATATTATGGACGCAAACATCTTGAAAATATTTTAACGGCATTTATACAGTTGTATTGGTTTCCGAAAAAATTTGGAGTAGATAAAAGAACATCCCACTTATCCAGTATGATTGTAAGCGGTCAATTGACACGCGAGGAAGCTCTCAGGGAAATGGAGGAGCCTATATACGATGGAGAAATGATGGAGCGTTATATAGCGAAGATTAAGAAAAACTTAAAAATAACGGATGAGGAATTTGACGAGATAATGTCCGCTCCTGTTCATCAGCACGAGGAATATGCAGTGGATAATTATTTTTGAGATAAAAAGCAACAGTATATGGAAAACAATAAGGTCATATTAAAACTTGCAGGTTGTGGAAGGGAGCATGGTAATAAAGATGCTTAAAAGGTATACAACATGAAGAAATGTATTATATTTGGCTGTGGTAATATGGGGAAAGCGGCTTATGGGAAATTAAAAGAATATTATGAGATTGTTGCGTGGGCTGACAATAATCAGGAGTTGCATGGACAAGAAATAGAAGGAATATCGGTTATAAAGCCTTCTGACATTCCTTTATTTGAACAAAAATACGATTTAGATGTATTTGTATCCGTGTTCCGGACAAACGTGGTTGTAAATCAGCTTAGGAGATTAAAAGTATCCAATATATATGTTTGCAAGGGATATTTTTTCTTTTCTGCAGATGGGCTGTATCCTTTGGAATTTCCAGCCTTAAAGTACCATGAAAAGGGCAGCGATAAATCTTTACATGTGCTTTTTGTTTCGGATGCTGCGAATATCAGGGATCATAAAATGGCGTCTATTGTAAAGAAAGCAGGGGAAAAAGTGTTTCTTGCATATATACTCAAATCACCATATGACGGGTGGTTGGAATATGCAGATATGTATGAGGAAATATATCAGATTATGTCTATGCAGTCGCTTGTTGATTTTGTAAAAAATAGTGAGTTTGATATAATACATTGTTCAAGCGAGCCAGAATATACAACGCCGATGATTATTCGTTCTGGTAAAACGGTGATTTGTGACTGTCATGATTTGCGCAGTTCTAATCAATCCTTGACCCCTGATAAGCTTGTGATTGAATATCTTGCGCATACAGGCGCAGCAGGGGTGATATATCCAACAGCCGGATTAAGGGATGAGGCTGTAAAAAAATTTGCATTGTCCAAGGAAAGAACGCTGGTAATTGAAAATTATCCATTTAAAGATTTACTGCAAAATGCGAAAAAGGAAAAACTCAGTAGTACAGACGGAGAGATTCATTGTGTATATGAAGGCGGAATAACGCATGGGGACAAAGCCGACAAGCGTTATTTTGAGGAAAAATGGCTGAAAATGGCAGAGGCAGGACTGCATATACACTATTACTCACAGTCTGATGAAGAGTATTGTAGATTTTTGGAAACATTGCACCCTCGTTTCCACTATGAAGGAAATGTATCGTCATATGAGTTATCCTATGAACTGACGCAGTATGATGTGGGTTTATGTATTTATAATAGTACTCCTAAGTGTCAGTTGTATTTAGAGTATTCATCACCAAATAAACTATATGAATATGTTCATGCTGGCATTCCGGTGGCAGTAGGTGACGTGAAAAGTCATATGTTAATCGTTGAAGAAAACAATTTTGGAAAACATATAGATTTAAATAGAGATATCATGCAGCAGATGAAAGAGCTTGTTAAAATAAAAATACCATTTGGAATATTAGAAAAAAAGGGATTTACATTTGAGAATAGAACTGCAGAACTATTGGATTTTTACAAAATAGTTAATCAATATACGCAAAAGGGAGTTTAATTTGTGAAAAGAAATATTATTATTTTTGGAATTGGACATTATGGAAAAAACGCATATTGGAAGTTGAAAGATGCATATCATATTATTGCATTTGCAGACAATAACCGTGATGTACAGGGAACGTTTTATGAAGACATTCCGGTAGTATCGGGAGAAGAACTTATGTACATGAATATGGGTGATACGGATATTGTCATCTGTACGCGTGCCTATTATCAGATTGGAACGCAAATTTTTGATATGGGTATTTTTAGTTATTATGTAATGCTGGAGGGATTTCTTTATCATACAGATTTGAATGAAACTATGATGCCGGTGGAATTATGCAAAGCACCTTATCTTAGAAAAAAGGATGGCGAAAAGAATATCTTGTTTGTACAGAATGCGGCATGTATACGTACTTATAAAATTGCTAAAGTCATGAAAGAGGAAGGATATAAAGTTTATCTTTTATATACACTGGCTCCACCATATGCGGCATATGAGGAGTTTGCCGATATCTATGAAGACATTTGGGGTTTTTCTTCGGCGAATGGCATACTTGATTTTATATCAAATAGTGATTTTGATATTGTACATTGCTCAAATGAGCCGGATATATTGGTAAATATTGTGCAAAGAAGCAATAAGCCTGTGGTTGCTGATACGCATGATATGCAAAGCATCAGGAGAGATACAGATTTTGATGCGCTTGTCTTAGAATATTTAGCAAATGTTAATAGTGATGGAGTAATGTACACATCAGCGTATGGCGCGAATATTGCAAAAGATAAATACAGATTGGATGAAAAAAAGTGTTTTTTTGTTAATAATATGGTAATGGAGCAGACTTCGGTTTCACAAGTATTGCCAAAACTGAGTGCATCAGATAATGCAATTCATTGTGTGTATGAAGGTGGAGTGGTTGGTAATAACAAAGAGAGTCATCGTTTCTTTGATGAGATGTGGAAAAAGATAACTGATGTAGGTGTGCATATCCATTTTTTTTCTCCTTCGAGTATGGAATACTGTAAAAGATTAGAGAACATCAGCCCGCTGATTCATTATGAAGGAAATATTAGTGGAGAGAAATTAATTCTTGAAATGACAAAGTATGATTGTGGATTGGCTGTTTTTAATTCTGTTGGCAATAACAAGTTTCATCTTGAAAGTGCATCACCGAATAAAGTATATGAATATATAAGTGCTAGAATTCCCGTGATATCAGGGGGCACAAAGTCACTTAAAGAATTTGTTGAACAATACCATGTGGGTATAGAATTGGATTTTTCGGGAGATATCAAAAAGCAGTTGGAGGAAGCGTGTAAACTGCATATTGAGAGTGATTTTTTGACGCGAAATAATATGACAATGAAGTCTTGCGCAGGAGAATTGGCGTCATTTTATGAAAAGATAAAGAAAAGGAAAGTAATTGAATGTAGATAATATCAATTGACAAGCACAGAATCGCAGGGCATATAAGGGCGACGGAAGTATCGTATCTTATGAAAAATGAAATGAGAAAATAAAAGAAAAAGCACATTGACAATTTCATATTTTACATCAGACTTTTATAGAGCTGGACAGTCAGGGTTTTTAAATATTTACATATCTTTACTGTAATGATAAAATGATTTTAAAAAGAAGAATTTTATGCGTTGAAGGTAAGAATATGAAACGCAGGTTTAACATAACAGGTTCATGCAGTCCGTAAAGACATTATATGGTACGGCTGGACAATAGGTTGGAAAAGATTAAGGAAAACTTTGTAGATTATGGAAGCTATTTTGTCATCAACAAAGGACGTCAATATGGAAAGACTACGACGCTTAGGGCTTTAGAGGAATACTTAAAGGAATATTATATCATCCTGTCACTTGATTTCCAACAGCTTGGGATAGAGGATTTTGCGGATGCGGCAACTTTTGCCAAAGCCTTTGCAGAAGTAGTACTTCAAACATTTGATATTATGGGGATTAGTAGTGAAGAAGAATTTTTGCAGCCATTGATAGAACTTACGAAGAAAACAGAAGAAAGAAATTTGAAAGCGCTGTTTTTTGCTTTAAGTAAGATGTGCGCGAAAGCTTTGAGACCGATGGTGCTGATGATTGATGAGGTTGACAGCGCAAGCAATAAGAGATAAAGCATCAACATTTCACTCAGTGATTCTTGCAGGCGTGTATGATATAAAAAACCTAAAATTAAAATTGCGTCCTGATTCGGAGCATCAGTATAACAGCTCATGGAACATAGCCGCCGATTTTGACATAGACATGAGTTTTTCCGTGCCTCAGATTGCGAATATGTTGGAAGAATACGAGGCGGATAATGAAATATGTTTATGATAAAGGAAGCAACCAACAGCAATGTTTACGCGCAGGGCGGAAGCGACAGGATTGGCTTTAGGAATTGTAGGAAAATAAGTGATGCAGATTGCGTAGGATATTTCTTCGAGGAGGTATGTCAAAAAACGTAGGCG
>ERZ808049.244-NODE-244-length-40000-cov-13.327881_pt1 | contig 40000 bp, 47 predicted proteins | sample MGYA00380198_ERZ808049 | MGnify/ENA primary metagenome ERZ808049 (study PRJEB31490, sample SAMN06133414) | mouse gut metagenome | isolation source: Z2_2 | host: mice | place: China: Chengdu | collected 2015-05 ...
GGTAATTGCATTTTATTTTGCAGAAAAAAAGCTGAACGAATTCAACTTTCCTTTTAAAAAGTTATTTCGTTACAGCCGCTTTTAATATTTAAAATTATACCAATTTTATAAAAAAATCTATAAAATCTAATATATTTCTATGGTATGATTATTTGGAAGAGGGTGATGATATGAAGATACTAATTGTAGATGATGATCTTATTTTTGGCGAAATGTTAGAAAATATTATTAATAAAAAGTTTAGTGATAAGAAAAATGAGATTGTAGTAGTAAAAAGTATAACTGATATAGATATGAAACAAAAGTATGATTATTATTTTATTGATATTCTATTAGAAGGTGAAAATGGAATAAATTTAGGTGAAACAATAATTAATAAAAATTATTTTGCGAAGATAATCTATATGTCATCTGAAAATAGTCTAGTTTTTGATACTTTTACAAGTAGAGTTTATTTCTTTTTAAGAAAGAGTAATTTAAAAGAAGATTTAGAAAGATTATGTCTTAAAATAGAACAGGATAGCATAAAAAATACAGATTATATTGAAGTAGTTTTTGAACGACAAAGACAAATGATTTTAAAGAAGGATATTATTTATATTGAATCAAATAGAAATAAGTGTACAATTTATATGTATGATAAAAAAATATATGAAGTATACAGAACATTAAAATCATTCTTAGGAGAATTAGATGTTAATAAATATTTTCGTTTAAATAATTATACAATTATAAATCTTGAATATGTTAAAAATGTTAATAGTAAAAACGTTACATTGATAAATGGCACAACGTTTGTTTTAAAAAGAAACTATGATGACTTTATTGATGCTTATCACAATAATTTTATGAAGAGGTTTAAACAATGATAATAAATTTTGTAGAATCGCTAATAGCTTCATTTTTCTTTACTAATTATTTTGATTTAAAAATAAATAAGTATGTATATTTTATAATAAATTTTATTTTAATTTCTGCAGAAATAAATATAGATAATATTTTTAATTCATATAGTATAACTTTACCTTTATTAGTTGCATCTACTGTAGCAGTTACTGCATATTTTACAGTCAAGAACAAAATTTGGGAAATAATTTTTATTTCATATTTAGATCAACTTATTGTAGGAATTTCAATAATAGTTTCTTTAATGCTACAAAATATTGTGAGTAATGATACAAGAGTAATTATTGGAAAAGTTTTATATTTTTTATTTATATATGGTATATTATTTATCCATAAAAGTAAAAATATAAGATTAAATATACTTTATTGGAAGTTGCTTACAATAGTGGTTATTGTTTTTTATTTTGCTTATACAATATTATTACAATTTTATTTAGGTATGAAATTGAATCAGACATTAGTTTATATAATTTTGTTATCTTTAGTTTTATCAGTTATTGGTATTGCAGTAATAGTTTACTATATATCTGAATTAGAACATAAACAACAAGAAACACAATTTTCATTACAAAAGTTAGAGATGGAACAAAGTAATTATCAACAATTGAACAATGTATCGAAAGAAATTAAGATAATGAAGCATGATTTAAAACATGATTATGCATTAATAGAAAATTATTTAAAAGAGAAAGAGTATTCAAAGATAATGAAAATAGTTGAATCAAGAATGCAAGAGGTACAAGAAGTAACTACCACTATTAATAGTAATAATAATATAATAAATGCAATTATTAATTATAAAATGATGATTGCAAATAGTAAGAATATAAAAATTAATTATGAAATAAATGTAAGTAGTAAAGAATATATGAAAGATTATCATTTGAATGAGTTACTTTCAAATTTATTAGATAATGCAATTGATAATTGTTCGAAGAATGATCCTAAAATAGAGGTATTTATTGAAGAAGATGTATTTTTATATTTAGAAGTAATTAACAAAATAAATGATTCAGTTTTAAATAAAAATCCTGATCTTCGTACAAGTAAATTAGGAGGTAATCATGGACATGGAATAAAAAGTGTAAAAAGGATTGTAAATGAGTATCGTGGCAGTGTAAAATTCTTTGAAAAAGATAATAAATTTCATGCATCAATAATAATTCCATTAAATCATCCTCATTAAAAGTCCATTTGTCCCAAGTTTGTTTATTTATGTCATAAAATAATTTATTATGTATACGAGGAGGTGAAATGATTGATACAAGGTATATCTAATTGGTTTTTAAAAATATATAAGAGTAGAAGTAATTTGGACTATGATGATGAAATATTCATTTATGGTATTGAAGTAATGATTACATCCTTACTTAATATATTTTTGTTATTATTTATTGGGATAATAAGTGGTACAGTCAACCAAGCGATAGTTTACTTCGGGAGTTATGCGTTTTTACGCAAATTTATCGGTGGATATCACTGCAATACCAATTTTAAATGTATTGCATTTAACGTTACCAAGTATATAATCTTTGTATGTATTTACCCACATATAATGATTAATGAGATAATAATGATGTTAATAATTACGATTACATTAGTGCTGATAATATTTAAGGCTCCCTTCGAGCATAAGAATAGATTAATTAATGATAACGAAAAATCTGTCTATAAAAAATACTCATTTATAATTACTTCATTTTATGCAGTGATTATATTATTGTCTAGTACATACAGTCACATTTTGTCCTATGTTTTAGTTGTCATTGATTTATCGTCGATACCTTGTATTATAGAAAGTTATGGAAAAAGTTCTAAAAATGTTTAGTAAGCTAGTTCTTGCTGTTTCTAGTGGAGCTGTTAGTGGTGCTTCTAGATATAGTGATTATCAACCGAAAGAATCAGAAACTTTAAAAAAATTAAAGAAATTTTAATAATTAATATTGCTTTCTTATAATCATTTGTCTTCTCTTATTATATGGCCATATTATTATATAAAAATTAAACACTAAAATTATCTTGCATTTGCTTTAATTGTGGGGAGAAATAATATCAATTAAGTTGTAAGAATAATTTTAGTAGCAAAAAAAGCTAGATACATTATGTATTTAGCTTTTTTACTCTATATAATTAAATAGTTTTGTTGTTTGTAACATTTTAAATAAAACAATAAAAATAAGAAAACCAATAATTGTTTGCATTGTTAATCCAGGCAATGCTCCCCATGCAGCAGGCCAGGTAAATAAAAATGCTTCAACAATTGTATAAGCAAATATTTGGAAGAATCCCCCTAATATAGCTCCAATAATAGAACTAAAATTTTTATCAATTATGCTAGCCATAATCCATGCCATAATAAACTTGATAAATAAAGTTGGTATAATCCAAATTGTTGCACCACAAAGAAGGTCAGCTAATGCTCCTCCTAATGCACCAGCAATACTCCCATTTCGTTTACCTAATATAATTACACTAGTAAATATCATACTATCACCTATATGGAAATACCCACCTGTTGCTGGATTAGGAAATCTAATTGAAAAAGTACCTATAAAAATTAAAGTAATCATTAAAGCGGTAAGTGTTATTTTTTTTGTTTTCTTATTTACCATATTTAACCTCCCTTTTAGAATTAACAATATTTTATCAAACTATTGTATATACTAAAATGGTCAAAAATATAATATTTTATATGTACAGTTTTAAACTATGGTACTAGATTTTTCTTTTTTGACTTACTTAATTCTTCATAAATTCCTTGCATCTTATAATCTAAATTAGAAATAGTTTTAGCACACTCAATTAATTCATCACGAACTCCATCAGGAACCTCATTATCAGCTTTATAACGTAAATGATGTTCAAGACTAGCCCAAAAGTCCATAGCTATAGTCCTGATTTGAATTTCCACAGGAATAGGTTGTACTTTCTCAGCTAAGAAAATAGGAACTTCAACTACTAAATGTAAGCTGCGATAACCATTGTTTTTAGGATGTTTAATATAATCTTTTTTCTTTATTAATTTAATATCACTTTGTTTAATAAGCATATCAGCTATTTTATAGACATCACTAACATAGTTACAGATTACTCTTACACCAGCAATATCTGTTAAATTTATAACAATTGATTCTAGTGAGACTTCTAAACCCCTTTTTTCTAATTTACCTAGAATACTTCTTACAGATTTTAAACGATATTCCATATGATGAATGGGATTGTGATCATGTTTAATTTTAAATTCATCATCAAGAATTTCTAGCTTAGTTTTTACTTCTTTAATTCCAGCTTCATATATTTGTTGTAAAGCTAAAAATTCTTGAAGTGTATCAGTTATTCCATAATTAGCAAACATTGGTGAAAAAGGATCGCTAATAATTTCTTTTTGCATTATTCTATCAGCCATAAAAATACCTCTTTTTAATTATTTTTGTATAATTTAATCATAGTTGGTAATAATGAACTTGAGGTGAACAGATATGAAAAAAACAATTGTTGTTTTATTAATTTTAATGAATGTAGTAAGTGTTGATGCTTCTAGTAATAATCCTAAATATAAAATAATTGCAAATAGCAATAATGAAAAAGATATTAAAAAAATGTATGAAATAAAAGATGATTTAATTAATGATTATCGTAATTGGATTAAAGGTGTTGATGATATTGATCAAGTACTAGCAGATCATCAAAAAGATTATCAAGCTAAATATTACAATGGTGAATATAAAATAATATTAGGAAAAGGAAAAGGAAAAACACTTACAGGAACACTAAAAGCTAGTTATTGTACAAGTAGTAAGGAAATTAAAAAGAAATCATTTCTTGCAGAACTGTTCTCTTAAATTATTGAGAATGGTTTTTTTATTTTTATAATTAAAAGATTTTAGTATCTAATTATGAGGGAATTTAATGAGGATAAAGAGTTATATTTGAGTAAAAATAATTGATGTAATAGAATCTCTACATATAAATGTTAAACAGTTCTTTAAAGGTAACTGTTTTATGTTTAAAATAAACTGATTCGTTAATAATTTAATGTGTTAGACATATAATAAAATTAGAGGTGAAACATGTTAACAAAATTTGATGAACAAGCCCAAAAAGCAATTGTTGTAGGTGAAAGTATTGCTTTTGATTTAGGACATAATAATGTTGGTAGTGAACATCTATTATTATCATTATTAAAAATAAGTGATTCAAAATTAAAAGAATTAGTAAAAAAATATAATGTTAATGATAAGTGTATATATGAGGATATAAAAAGGTTGTTTGGTGCAAATGATGATCAACCTTTTTATATGGAGTATAGTGATGCTGTAAAAAATATTTTAGAAACAGCAGTTGAAATTACTAATGAGCAAAATAAAAGTAAAGTTACTTTAAATATTTTGACAATCGCATTATTAAAAAGCGAAGAAAGTGTAGCATATGAGTTATTAAAAAAATATCAGGTGGATTTTGAAGACATTATATATCAGTTAAATGAAAGTAGTGAATTAGAGACTAAATTAGATCAAATTCAATCATTGGTAAACCTCAACAAAAAGGTAAAAAAGGGCGAAAAATTAATTGTTGGAAGACAAAATGAATTAGAAAAACTATGTATGATTTTAAGTAAAAAAGAAAAAAACAATGCATTAATTATTGGTGATGCTGGGGTAGGAAAATCAGCATTAGTAGAAAAATTAGCTTATTTAATTAATGAAAAGCAAGTAAATGATGGCTTAAAGAAAAAAATTATATATGAATTAAGTTTATCTAGTATTGTTGCAGGAACCAAATATCGTGGTGAATTTGAAGAAAAATTAAGAAAAATAATTGATAAAGTAAAAGAAATGGATAATGTAATTATTTTTATTGATGAAATTCATAACATAATTGGAGCTGGAGGGGCAGAAGGAGCGATAGATGCTGCAAATATCTTAAAACCTTATTTAGCTAGAAAAGATTTAACAATTATTGGTGCAACTACTACTGAAGAATATTATCAACATTTTGAAAAAGACCAAGCAATGAATCGTCGCTTTAGTGTAATAACACTTAAAGAAAATACAAAAGATGAAACATTTGATATTTTAAGAGAAACTAAATTATTTTATGAACAATTCCATAAAATTGAAATTGATGATGAAGTATTAAGATATCTAGTAGATAATGTTGATCATTATATCAAAAATAGAACTTTTCCTGATAAGGCAATTGATATCTTTGATCTTGCATGTGTAAAAACAAGGTTCAAACAACAACATATTATTACTAAGCAAATAGTAAAAGATGTAATCGAAGAATATACTTCTATTAAAATTAATGATAACTATGACTTTGATGAAATTAAAGTAAAATTAAACAATCAAGTAATTGGACAAAGTGAAGCAGTTGAACAAATAATTGGACAATTAAAAATTAATAAATCTTTAAGTCAGCCAGCTGCAATAATGCTTTTTACAGGTAGTAGTGGAGTAGGTAAAAGTGAAATGGCTAAACAGTTAGCAAAACATTTATCACGAAAATTAATTCGTTTAGATATGAGCGAATATAAAGATAACAGTAGTATACAAAAGATTATTGGGGCAGCACCAGGGTATATTGGTTATGACAAGCCTAGTTTATTGTTAGCACAGTTACAAACATATCCTAAAAGTATAATTTTGTTAGATGAGATTGATAAAGCTAGTCAGGATGTTATGAATCTATTTTTACAAGTATTTGATGAAGGATATTTAGAGGATAATCATAAAAGAAAAGTGTATTTTAATAATACAATTATCATTATGACTACTAATCGAGGAAGTGCTAGAAGTAATCTTGGTTTTAAAAAGAATACTGTATCTAAAAAAGTTAATTATGGTTTTAGTGAAGAATTGTTAGGTCGTGTAGATGAAGTAATTAATTTTAAAAATCTTACTAAAACAGATTTGAAAAAAATTATTCGTAAAAATATACATCATGAAGTTAAAGAAGAAGATATTAATAATATTTTAAAAGACTATGATACAAAACAACAAGGGCGAGGTATTATTAAGAAGGCAAATAAATATTTTCAAAGTAAAGCTAAAGCATGATATTAAAACATAGACTTATTATCAGGTCTATGTTTCTTTTATTTAAAAGAAACGAGAGCTTATAAACGCTTTCGTTTCTTTATCATTATGATTATTAAAAAAATTATTCCAGTAATTAAAGCATATTGTTTAAGATATTTGCTAATCAAGATCCAATTATTACCTAATAAAATTCCTAAAAATACCAATATTGTATTCCAAATAATCGATCCAAATAAAGTATAAATAGAAAAATTAAAGAAATTCATTTTAGTTATCCCTGCAGGAATTGAAATAATAGAACGTATAATAGGAACTAAACGACCTAATAAGACAGCTAAACTGCTATATTTATCAAACCATTTAACTGAACGATCAAAATCATTTTCTTTAAAATGACAATACACTAAAATTTCTTTTAGACGATCAGTTTTAATTAAATATCCCATAAAATAGAGGATAACAGCGCCTAAATATGAACCTAAAGTTGCAACTATGATTACAGCATGTGGTTGTAATGTACTTATGGTTGTTAAAAAGCCACCAAAAGTTAGAATTACTTCACAAGGAATAGGAGGAAAGATATTTTCAATTGTAATTAAAATAAAAATTGCTTTATAACCATATAAATTAATTAGAGCAAGAATACTTGTTAGCACTATATCCCTCTTTTCTAGAGATTGGAATTATTTTATACGCAAGATATATCAAAGTATTGTCAAATGGTAGTAATATTATTGTTGATATTATATTGAAAAAAGTGTGCATATAGGCTATTTGCATCATATAGTTAGGTGTTAATGAGCCAATAAATTCAACAAATGGGATAAAGTAAGATGCCCCTACAAAAGCTATTGTACCAATTACGTTTATTAAAATATGAATAACTGTAAGACGTTTAGAATTCCGATCGCCATTTATAGATGCTAATAAAGCGGTGATACAAGTACCGATATTTTGACCATAGATAACATTAGTAGCCATAGCAAAGCTAATTAACCCTTTTTGATAAATTGTTTGTAAAACTCCTACAGAAGCAGTTGAGCTTTGAATCATAGCAGTAAATATAGTTCCAGTGATTATAGCAGTAAGAGGATTGTTCAATTTTGAAAATAATTCAATAAAGTATGGTGAACTTTGAAGTGGAATAAGAGCAACTGACATAGAATCCATTGCTAAAAAGATTAATCCTAGTGCTACAATGACTCTACCAAAATACATTAATTTATTTTTTGATAACATTAAAATTAAACCTATTCCACAAAAATAAATAGCAGACTGTCCCAAGTCTAAAGCTATCATTAAACCTGTGACAGTAGTTCCAATATTAGCCCCAAGAATAATCCAAGTAGCTTGATTTAAAGTGATAAGATGACTGTTTAACAGGCCGATAAGAATAACTGTAGTAGCAGAAGAACTATGAATAACTGCAGTTATTGCAGTTCCTATTAATACACCAAGATATTTGTTTGATGTTAGCTTGTGAAGAATATCTTTTAATTTATTTGTTGCTAGAGTATCAAGACTTGAGGACATAAGGTGCATACCATATAAAAAAACGCCTAAACTTAAGATAAAACCAATTATATTTTTTATAATAAAATCACATCCTTATTATAAGTATATTAGCTAATTAATTAATAATGTTTATTTTCAAGATAATCATAAGGTGATACAATAAATGAAAGGGGTGAGATGATGGATTATAGTGTAATTGTATTATGTGCTGGAAAAGGAACTAGGAGTGGATTAAATTACAATAAAATGTTATATAGTTTTAAAGATAAAACTGTATATGAGATGACTATGGAGTTGTTTTTAAATGATAATCGTTGTAAACAAATTATTGTGGTTACAAAAAAAGATGAGCTTAATGATTTAAAAAAGTTAATTGTATCAGATAAAATAGAATATATCTTTGGTGGCAAAGAACGCCAGGATAGTGTTTATAATGGTTTACAGGCAGTAAATCAAAGTCATGTTTTAATTCATGATGGAGCTAGACCATATTTGAAAATTGATAATGTAAATGACTTGCTATTGTGTTTAGAAAGTAATGATGCTTGTTTATTAACAGTACCTGTTAAAGATACAATAAAAATATGTAAAGATGGAAAGATAGTAGAAACATTACCTAGATCAATGTTAATGCAGGCTCAAACTCCACAGGCTTTTAAAACAAGTTTAATTAAAGAATGCTATCAGTTAGGCAAGGATAGTGGTTTTTTAGCAACTGACGATACATCATTAGTAGAAAAATTTAAAAATATTGAGATAAAAACTGTTATGGGAAGCTATGATAATATTAAGATAACTACTCCTGATGACTTATAAAAAGACATTTCATTTAGACGGAGGCCCATAAGGAAGTAAACTAAAATCCCGGTAAAACCGGCGTGGCAGAGGTCACGCCGGTTTTTCTGTATCTGTCAGTAGTTCCGGTTTGGCAAGTGGAATCCGGATTTTCCCCACATAGGTAAAATAGACTTCAATCGTGACATGTTTCTTCCCGCTGATCTTCTCGGGGCTGTGGACCACGATCTTTTCAATCAGTTCATTTACCGTAGAGGCGTCAAGCTCCTGCAAATCGGAATACCTGTCGGCAAGCTGAAGGAAACGCCCTACATCGGCAATCTGTCCGGCTTCATTTTCAATTTCTCTCTCCAGCGAAGCTGCAAGCTGCTGAATTTCCGCCTGCTCTGTTTCATACTGTGCCGAGAGTTTTTGAAAGCGGAGGTCGCTTAATTTCCCAAGTACGGAATCTTCATAAAGCCTTTGGATGATCTTGTCCAAATCCTCCATACGCTTCTGCGTCCCGGAGAGGGCTTTCCGTTTTTGCGTCAGTTCCGCTTTCCGGCTGGCCTCGTCCTGCGCCAACATTTCCTGAGTGAAATCATCCCGAAACAAACGCACATAGGTCAGTGTTCCCTGAATACATTCCAGCACCCGTTTATAAAGCGTAACCTCTCGGATGTAATGGATTTGGCAGGAACCTGTATTGCTCTTGTAATTGGAGCAGACGAAATGGTCTTGAGACTCATTCTTGTAGGTATTGCAGGTACAGTAATAGAGCTTTGCGCCACAGTCGGCGCAATAGACAAGACCGGAGAAAATGCTTGTTTTTCCCGTCTTTGTGGGTCTGCGCTTGTTGGCTCTTAACGCCTGCACCCGTTCCCACTGTCCCCGCTCAATAATCGCTGGCTGTGTGTCCTCAAATATCCGTCGGTTTTCTTTCGGATTCTCCATCCGCTTTTTGAATTTCAGGGATTTTGTATAGGTCTTAAAATTAACGGTACAACCGGTATATTCCGGCCGCTCCAGTATTCCGGCAACGGATTTGGCACACCACCGGTACAGATTATCCGGCATGGCCCATCCCTTCTGTCTGGCGTTATACGCAGTAACCGTCAATACCCTGTCAGCGGTCAGGATTTTTGCAATCTGCATTGGTCCTTTGCCCGCAATGCACAGATCAAAGATACGCCGCACCACCTTTGCGGATTCCTCGTCTACAATCCATTTCTTTTTATTCTGTGGGTCTTTCACATATCCGTAGGGCGGGTTACTGGCGATGTGTTCCCCGGCTTCTCCGCGCATTTTTACGACTGCCCGGATTTTTTTGCTTGTGTCTTTGGCGTAATAATCGTTAAATACGTTTTTGAACACAGCAAAGTCATTTTCGCCCTTTGCACTGTCCACATCATCATTGATGGCGATAAACCGGACATCGTAAGCGGGGAAGATGAAATCCTGCAGCCGCCCCATATAGGAATACTCCCGGCCCAGACGTGACAGGTCTTTGACAATCAGTGTGGAAACCGAATAGTCCTCCACATATTTCATCATTTCCTGAAAGCCGGGTCTTTGGAAATTTGTTCCTGAGAATCCGTCGTCCACGAAAAACATGGGATTGCGGAATCCGTGTTCTGTTGCGTATTTGGATAATAGCGACTTTTGGTTGGTAATGGAATTGCTCTCCCCGTCGAGTGCGTCATCTTGGCTCAAACGGCAATATAACGCTGTGATCTTATCTGGCTGCTGGTTCATAGTAGCTCCTTTCCTCCCGTGTATCGGGATAACAGCCAGGTAAACGGTTGCCTATATTATAACGCGCCGTTCCTCTTTTTTCAGCAACTTTCATTCTGTTGCCTCCAAATTTCCCGCCATGATACGGCGCAGCTTGTCCAGTACGCTTTCCGCCTCTCCCTCCGCATAATGGGGGATGACATGATAGACCGTATTCCCTTCAACGGCAATCATTTCTTCTGTGCTGAAATCAAACTCGAAAACGCCGTCTTTGAAATGCTCTGCCACACGCTCGGCAATTTCCGGTTTCAGATTTTTGGGAAGTTCACTGAAATCTGCAGGTTTACGCAATCCCATCACGCTCCTTCCTTGCAGGTAAAATATTCAGCGTAATGACCACCGGACGGCCAAGCCCCTGCTTTCTGCGGAGAATCAGACCACAGCGTTCTAATTCCTGAAATGCCCTGGTCGCCACCTGCCTGCTCCTATGCAGCTTTCCTTTTGCTTCTTCCAGCGTAAAGTAGAGACGAATCCGCCCGTCCGGTTCTATGTATCCGTTTTCTCTGGAAATACCCGCCCGATCTAAGAGCAGGGCATACAGTACCTTTGCGTCGTTGGATAAGTCCATCGGCACCAGAAAACGGGGAAATGGCAGATAGGGCGGTACGCCGCTGTCCTCTTTGTAAGGCGTCAAAAAATCATTTTGCATCATATACTCCTTTCCATCAATCCATCCCTGATTGATTGGATTGATATTGACTATCTTGTTATTAACTTCTTCTCTTTAATTTCCATCTAAATATGGGTCGTCAAGACTGTCTGGAAATCCATCGCCGGAAAGAGAGGAACAGGGCTGTCCGGAGCGTCAGGTTTTCCAGTCTCTGAAAATCCAGTATTGGAGAATCCCATATAGGAGGAAATGGCAAAAGCGGTAAATTGGCAAAGTAGAAATCAACACCTGAATGGGAAAATCCCGTTTAGGTCAAAATCGTCCTGCGGACAGTTAAAAACAGGTTTTAGAGGGGAGCAGGGGATTTATCCCTCATACCCGTTGACCGCAGCCTAAAACGCCAATAATCTCAAGGCTTTTTTGCTTCTAATTGTCCGCATAGGAGCCGCCTTTTGCTGTCGCTGGCTGTTTTCTGTCCGCGGTGGATTTTCTTTGCACAGAGCTTACAGTATTTCGCCCGGTTGGAACCGGGAAGGAATGATTGGCCGCAGACCACGCAGCGTTTTAATTCCTTCTGGAACAGCAACGCCGTTTCCAATGGCCTGTCCAGCGGCAGGACAGCGCAGCGGAACCATTTGCAGAGAAGCGAATAGGAAATACTCTGGACGCAGACACATTCCTCCCCATCGTCCAGAAGAATACAGTTTCCGTTATCGTAGTTGCAGCACTCGTGTACCAGTTTACGCATCCGGCGGTACTGCGGATAATTCATCACCGGAATCTGATTGTGGATAAAAACACCTCCTTCCTACCGTAAAAAAATGTCCCTCTACTATACATTTCATTTTTGAGGGGAAATAGGGCGGTCAATTTTGCACAAAAAATATCTTTCTATTGTTCAATTCATTTTTGAGACGAAATTACGGGGGCATTTTGCAAATTTCACAAAAAATTCATAATTGCCGTGTACAGGTAAGTTGTTATAAAATAATCCCCTCATATATCTGTACATTTTTTAGGGGAAAGTTGCCGTCTGAATAAAAATTTGCAAAAAAATTCGCCGCAGTTGTTCCTACGACGGATTTTATGGAGCAGACAGATATTCAAATTTATAACCGATTCCGGCAACGCTCTCGACGTAATTTGGCAGATCAGGCTCAAACCTTAGTTTCTTCCAAAGTTTACTCACATGGTTATGGATTGCCTTTCTTGAACCTTGACAGCATAATGTCAAGGTTACTTGTCGGTAAATTTGTGCGTCCATTGTAAAGGCATACGAAAAGCGGAACAAAAATGGTTATCCCGAAAGTCTGATTATCCCGAATACATCATAGAAAGCCAGCGACAGAGGCATTTTTGAAAGAAATGTTCGGGATAATTTTCCCTTGCAGCACAAGCTGTAAAGTCTCCCTAATGTTCCTTCACCACCTACCATATCTAATAAAGGCCACAGGGCAAGCAAAATCTTACATTGTGGTCTATATTACGGCACTTCAAATTTATAACCAACGCTGACAACACTTTTGATGTAGCCTGGAGAATCCTGTGTAACTTTCAGTTTTCTCCGCAGATTACTCACATGGTTATTGACTGCTTTTCGGGAATAGAGCGAATAATCCTCATTCCAGACCAATTCCATAATAAGCTCATAAGTAAATACACGCTTCGGGTGAGCGATTAACAAAGCAAGGATGTCAAATTCCTTAGCGGTTAATTCAATTATCTGCTCGCCAATACATACAAGCCGTTGTTCCTGGCAGAAGTATAAATCACCTATGCGAATCTCTATAAACGGTTCATCAATGACTGTTTGCAACTTATAAGTTTCGGAAATGATACATTGGCTGTCAGCAAGATTATTTTGTTGTTTCTGGGAATCGAGAAGATAGTTTACCAATTCCTGACGCTGACGGGTGCTTAACAACATGAGCAGCTTTTCTGCAATTATGCCGCCCGGTTCTGATATATCAAATACAGCTAATTTCCCATGTCGTCACCTCCATCAGTGTAGGTATTTGTGCTTTCATTTCGACTGAATAAAGTTGTCATTCGTCACTGTTAGCTTGACTATATAAAAACATATCCCCTTATAATACGGAAACAGTTTCTTGTTTAATAAGAATATTTTTTCCTGTAATGTATCAGGCAGATGGCAGATACGACAAACATAATTCCCTCTGCGACAGGTACAGCCAGCCATACTCCTGTTATTCCCCAAATGTGAGGCAGCAGCAAGATACCCCCAGCTAGCAGGCCGAATGTCCGCAAAAAGGAAAGAACTGCAGATACTTTTCCGTTTGACAATGCTGTAAACATTGCGGATGTAAAATTATTCAAACCGCAGAATAGAAAGCTATATGAAAAAATAGTGAAACCATTCGCCGCAATTTGATAGACTTCCGATGTATCATCCGCAAACAGCCGTACAATATAGGAGCCTCCAAACATGGAAACCGCAAATATCAGCACCGATGCCGCCGCAATAAACCGCATACTGATAGAGAAAACCTTTTTTTGCTGAACCTCATTCCTGTTTCCATAGTTAAATCCGATGATAGGTGCTATTCCCATAGAGTAGCCGATATACAGCGTGTTCAGCAGGAATTGAGAGTAAATAATAATCGTGATTGCCGCAACGCCATCCTCTCCCAGCAGGTTCATCATAGTGCGGTTGAACAAAAATGTTGTGACGGCTGTTGCCAACTGGCCTACCATTTCAGAGGAGCCGTTAAAACAGCTTTCTCCGATGACTGCCAATTTCAATTTTGGCCTTGTGAAAGACAGCGTTCCTTTGTTCCGAGCAAAATATGCCAGCCCAGTGACTGTGGGAATCAGATAACCAAAGCCTGTCCCCAAAGCTGCGCCTTGGATACCCAGACCACAGGGGACAATGAAGATATAATCCAAAATTATATTTGCCACGCCCGCCAGGACAGACAGCCCAAAACCAAGGCCCGGTTTTCCAGCCGTCACAAACAGGTTTGAAAACAGCGTTTGCAGTATATTGGCTGGAATGAATAGAAACAGCACCATGAGATAATCTTTGCAATAGGGAAAGAGCAGATTACTGGCACCAAGAGCATAAATAATGTTGTCAATCCAGATCGTCCCACCCAAAAGAATGAGAAACCCAATCACCGCACCTGTGATAATAAGCAAGGTGAAATCTTCCTTTGCCTCCTGATTTTTACCTGCCCCCATTTTTCGGGAAACAATCGCGTTTCCGCCCGTTGCAATCATGGTAGCCAGTCCCACCGTGATGTTGATAATGGGGCACACGATATTGATAGAAGAAAGCGCATCCGTATTCACAAACTGTGCCACAAAGATCGTATCTACAATGGTGTATAGTCCCATAAAAATCATCATTACGATGGTAGGAAATGCAAATCGCAGAAGCGATGCCGCACTCCATTTTTGATCTAAAATGTTATCGTTCATCGTCGCCTTTCTCCTGTTTTGGTGGTAGAATGAGCCGCTGGGTGGGATAGCCAAATTCAGTGAGAAGCTCTGACTCGGCAAAACCCAGACGTTTATAGTCCTCTCTCTGTCCCGTATCAGCTTTATCTCCCTCGCGGAAAGTAGTAATACTGATTTCACGACCTACAAATATATTGCACATCATAAAGTCAAGGAAAGCCTTTGCCACTCCATAATGCCGGTATTGCGGATGTACAGCCAGAAAGTCGATGCTTCCGGTCTGATGGGAAAATGCAGCGGCTCCAATTATGGTTGAGCCATCCCGCATAATAAGGGCTTGCCGCTGTCCGACATATTGCCTGACTTGTTCCAGATGGGAACTTTCGTCAAGGCAGGGAAAACCGTCAATGACAAGTTTAATAAAATTCATCCAGTCGGGAATATCTGCCAGCGTAGCATAAGAAATCTCTTGCATGATCGTATCAGGAACAGTTGGATTTTTGTTCAATGTAAATTCCAGTTGCAAAGGATAAAAGACTTCGTTTTGTCTATATTCCAGCGGCGTTTGCTTATACATGGATTTGAAGATGGAAGTAAATGCCTGTTGACTCTCATAGCCAGCAATCAGCGCAATTTCGATAATCGGCTTTTTAGAAAACACCAATAGCTTTGCCGCCTCGGTCAGCTGCCTGCGCTGGATATAGTCGTGAAGTGTGATCCCAACTGTATCTGTGAACATTCGGTGCAGATGGTACTTGGAATAGCAAACCGCATTTGCAACAGTGTCTAAATCTAATTTTTCATTGAGATGCGCTTCAATGTAAGAAATCACTGCCGCTATATTCTCAACTTTATAGCTGTTCATGGTTTCCCTCCTTTCTGCTTTCATTATAACAAAGCGAATCATGCCGCTTTTCATTATTCTTGCTGTCTTTTCATATATCATATGCCCAGGAACATCTACTCCGGGACAGGTGACAATGATCTGTTTATCCCCCTGTGCCTGTCGCCAGAGCAGCATATTATCTTTGAACAAGGCGTTCACTCTGCCGGTATTCTTCAGCCGTTGCAGATTGGGCTATATGGATTTAGCTCTTTCGGAAAAAGCGTTCACAGTGCTCGTAAGGAGGCAGCCCCTTATCGGTGATTTCAATATCATCAGCTTTAATCATACCGTACAAATAGTAATCGCAGTATGTGTTTACCATTTTACCCTGAAGATCAATTTAAGCGGCTTCACAGAGCGAGATAAATACTGGCCGTTACTGCCCAAATAAGAAAAGGTAATGATTCTTCCAAAGAGATACCGCCGCCTTTTCCCTGTGTAGCATAAATTGGGATTCCTGCCGCACTAATGCTATCTAAATCTCTGTAAATGGTCCGAGTAGAAACCTCGAATTTGTTTGCCAGTTCAGGAGCCGAGGATTTTCCGTTTTCCAATAAATAGTAAACAATTTGAAACAGCCTTTTCATCTGCATACCGTACACCTCCGTCTTTATTATAACGCAAAAAACTTGACAAGTGTATGGCAGGTTAATCCATAATATTTCCTGTTATGACGGTATACGCTTCCTGAGATTGATGAGTCTAAATACATCATCCATAATTCCTCTATCCCGTACATCCAGCATCAACCATTTCTGTCCATTACCGGTTTTCGTGTTTTTGAATACTGTCTGCACATAGTCGGAACATTGCGGCATAAGAAACTCTGCCTCCGTAAGTTCATGACTTCCTACAACCACGAGAGCGATAAAATAGCCCTGCATCGGATAGAGCGTACAAAGAGACTTTCCACCTTTTTTATACTTAATATTCCAGCCTGCCTGCATGGAACAACGGCTGTATTCCATACAGGGTCTGGTCCGATAGGTGAACTGGATACGGTTATTAAAATCTGTCCATAACGGATTGTTAATGTATTCCGTGACTTGCTCCAGCGATGGAGGTTGTTCATTTGAATATAACGCATTCCAATCCATCATAAATTCCTCCTTAGCATTTATTTTCCAGCGGCAGAGGCTTAACCCAAATTTCCATACAAGCCATACCCTCTAAGTCACGATAATACTTTTCTGCCGAGAAAGGCTCCGTGGTTAAATTGTGGTGGGGCAGCCATATACCAAAAAGGTATTTGCTGGCCTGATCTAAAGCGACCGTCACCAAATCCTCAAAATTTTCTGCTTCGACTCTGCAAACGATGTATTCTCCTGCCGAGAGTTCTCTCTTAGCAAAACCATCCTGTAGCCGATCCGGAATATTTTGAACAAGGCCACCTGCAAAATAAGTGAAAAGGTTTTGTGAAGTACCTTCCGTATGGGACATTCCCATTTCTACAGTAGTATTTAGATTGGCTTCGATTGGAGCCTTCTCCATGTGGTAGCGCTTCCAAAGCTGCCCTGGCACATCTACACCTGTACTTTCACCAACCGGCATTTGTTCAGAAATGCGAACTTCCGTTTCCAATCCGAAATAAATTTCCGGTTTTTCCAATGTCTTTCTCTGGATCTCCAAGACGATATCTCCTACCACCAGCGGAACCCCTTCATCTACTAAAACATAATTCATGGAAACTTCCGGCTTGTCAAATGTATTGAGCATTGGTAAATCCCTCCTGTAGCTTTCAGGCGTAATCCCATACGTTTCCTTGAAAGCCCGTGTGAAATTCGCATGGCTTGAAAAGCCATAGTCCAAGGCAGCGTCAAGAATCCTCTGGTCGGTACTTTTCAGATTTTCAATAACCTTTGCCAAACGGCGGAGTTTCACATATTCCTGAACCGGTTTATTTACCAGCCGCTTGAACAAGCGCTGAAAATAAAAGGGGGACAGACCTACAGTATTTGCCAGTTCTTCCGTTGAAATTTCTTTTGTCAAGTGTTCCTCGATAAAAGTCAAGGATTGTTCGATTGCTTCATATGCGTGCATTGCGGCACCTCCTATATTTGATGTTCAAATTATATCATTTTATTTTTTGCCAGGCTTTTCACGCAATGCGCTTTTTGATTAGGAAAATGCGCTTTGTAAAATAGAAACCTTAAACCACCTCAATTCGTAAAGAAGTAATGTGTGTTACTTATTAACTGTTTCTGCTAATTTTTTTATTTCACTCTCGTTTATTTCTGGTTCAGTAAATCCCTCATTAAAGCCGTCAATCTTTTTCAAAGAATGAAACAATTTTCTATATAGAACATTCATTTTTTCGTAGTCCATCTTGCCGCCGACAGAGGTTACATAGGAAGCATGGTTTATTAGCTCTATGGGGTAAAGTGTTTCAAAAAATCCCTCTGTATCTTTCGGGGTATAGCAACAAACGAACAATCCAATCTTCATGTGTAATAGCTGTTTTAGATTGCGTTTACAAAATTGCGTAATTTCTTTTTGGATTTTACCCATATACACAGAACCACCAATAAAAACAGCGTCATATTGAGACAGATTGATTTTATCTGCTTTTGCTGAAAGTATGTTTACTTCACCATGAAGATAAGTCTTTAGGATTTCTGCGCATTCTTTTGTACAGCCGTATTTTGTGGCGTACACGATTGCAGTTTTCATTAAATTGCCTCCTTACGGTAAATCATGTCAAACTGTTCTATATGTTTTCCCAATATTTCTTTTGCCTCTTTTTCCTTTTCAGCTATACCGTCATATTTATTGAGTAAAAGAAAAATTGGCGAAAAGAATTGTAATGCCATGACTTCGGGATTGGCTTGCCGCATGAAGCCTTGTTTAATCATTTCTTCAAATAGTTTAGCTTGATACGAAATAGCAGTATCAATATAAACTTCCCGATATATGCGGTCTATTTCCTCATTTTTGTATTTCTCAATGGAAAGCATTTTACGAAACTGTGAAGCATAGGGGTCTTTCAAGTAAAAATGAAAAATCTCACTACTAATTTTTTTCAAAACCTCGTTGCCACCCGTTGCGTATTCCCTTGCCATTTCTTGCAATTCGCCGTTAGGAAGCTGAAAAGAAGTAGCCGCATCCCTAAAACGTGATTGCATTGTGTCTACCAACGTATCAAAGATTTCTTGCTTGCTTTTGTAATGCTTGTATAAAGAGCTTTGCTTAATTCCGACTTCTGCCGCAATGTCACGCACTGTTACACCGTCATAGCCTTTATCAGCAAACAGCTTTAGTGATTCAAATAAAATGGTTTCTTTCGTATTTCTTTTCGCCATGCCAATACCTCACTTACATATAATCAAAACGAGTAGGAACAGAATTGTAAAGCCATATACGAGAACCCTCAATAAATGCAATTTGAACAATACTCACAACAGCAATAATGAAAAAAATATTTTGCCTGTATACCGGTTTGAAGATTGATATTATCCCAAGCACCCATATAATCACACTTGCCACCCAAAAGACAATGGATTGAATGCTGCTAACGGAAAACAGCCCCATTCCTACACTGCCATCAGTAGCATAGATAATAGAGTTGGAATACAGATCGCGGACGTTCGTAAAATACCACAACGTACCGTGAAGCAGGATAAAGAGTAGAATAATCATACCCCATTTTTGGATTGCCGCTCGGTTTAAATATCCCCATATTATATAGCCGAGATTTGCCCCCAGCAAAAGCGTACTGATAATTGCAACGCTGTTCCCAAAGTATAGTTTTAACATATTCTTAAACTCCTTTCTGTTTGGCTACCGTTTGTTCTCTTTTTATTTTAGCTACTTTTTGTTCGCCTGTCAAGTCCTTTGCAGAGCTTATAGAAAACTCTTTGCGGATATATGCTCTATTCATGTCAATAATATAAGTGCCGCTAATGCGATTCAGACAATAGCTATTTTCACTTTACGGCGGTCTTGATTTGTTCAAAACCGCCGTAAAAATCAGAACATGGGATAAAAGCTGCCGAACAGCGGCTTTTTTCTTTTGCCGTCGTCCGGCAGATTGGGGCTATATGGTTTCAGTTCTTTCGGAAAAAGCGTTCGCAGTGCCAATAAGGGGGTAGCCCCTTATCGGTGATTTCAATATAATCAGTTTTAGTCATACCGTACAAATAGTAATCGCAGTAGGTGTTTACCATTTTACCTTCACGGATAAGTCCCTCACGCTTGAAGCCTGCTTTTTCTAAAGTTTTATACGATGCAATATTTTGTACATGAACATCAGCCCATAAACGCTGTAATTCCGTTTCTTCAAAGCAGAAGATAGCTACTCTCGCCAGTGCTTCTGTCATAAGTCGGTTGCCTTGATAGGCAGGTGAAAGGCGAAATGCCACTTTTGCCATGCGGTCATTCTCAATGAGATATACCCACATATCGCCAATAACTTTATGATCCTGTTTGTGTACAACACCCCAATGAAAACTTTTCGTAGGTTTCTCCGGCTTTTGGAAAAGTAATTCTGGATTTAAGTCGCTTTTTCCGGGACGTTTGCCCCAATACCGGTAAACGGAACTGTCTCCCAGCCATTCTTTCAAATCCACAACATCTTCTTTTCGCAGAGGGCGCAGAATAAGTTGTTCCGTTTCAAGAATGGGTTTATCCTGAACAAAATCCTGTAATTTCATAAGCCGCCCCTTAAAAGTTGAACACCTGTCCCCAATCGAAACAGCCGGACGCTTCTGTACTTTTCGGCCATTCGCTGCACCATACGGGAACACCGGGCGTTTCTACCCTGTCAAAACTCGGCGTGTAGGGCTTGATGTCAAGTACGGGTGTATTGTCGTTTGCGTCAATGAATGTAACACGAATCATGCCGTTGGTGAAATCAATGTTGATGATCTCGGATGTCGTTAATGCGATAGGGTTCGGACGCGCAGGAGATCGCGTCGCAAATACGCCCATGACTTCGGGTGCGCCTTTATAGGGCTGTTCTGTCTGTAATTCATTCCGGTCTGCGCCGTTGTCGCAATCGCTGAACCACCAAAGGACATTGATATGGCTGAAGCCCTCTAAGGCTTGCAGTCCGGGAATGTACTCCGGCTCTAACTGAATAAATGTGCCGTTTTCATCATTTTTTACTTTACCAATGGCTTTTAATTGATAAGTCATATTTTTCCTCCTTGCTTTGTTGGTAAAACCAGTATAAGACCTCACATCATGTGAGATGCAACAGGGAAAAATAAAAAATGCCCTGCATTTTTCACAGGACATTTCAAAGTCTGTACAATCATGTTTGTTTCAGCGGTATTTGAAGCTCAATCAAATATTTTTCAGGGTTATTCTCATTCCACGGGCCTCTATGCACGATTTGACGCATCGGGTCAGACATTTTGTATTCGCTGTTTTTCTGCAGCCATTCAGCAAAGGCAAGATAGGCCCCTTTTATATTTGCAAAATCGCCGTAGACCATTGTGCAAGCCATATATGGGACTGGTTCAGTCATACGAAAACAAAATGGATCTTTTGCCGTTCCCATTTTCTTTACCGGAGCGCATAGCTCAATATCAACATCTGTCTCCCGAAATTCTGTATCGTGATAAATGGAAAATGTATTGCTCGCTATTCCTATTTTTTGCGCACCTGTAAAAGTAGAAAGTTCTTCCCATAAGTCACCCTCGGAATAGTAGTTTGGTACAACTTTCCGCAGGGATAGCACCTGATACGCAGGGATCGACTTAACGGAGATGTTATAACGCGGTTCTCCTTTACCACCCTGTATTTCACTTTTTGCAAGTTCAATCTTCCGCAGTTTTTCTCGTTCGGCCTGTATTGCATTTTCTATCTCTATGCGCTTTTTGTCAAGCTGCGCAAGGAGTGATTGCTCGTCCAGCGTCAGGGCAAGCGCGATTTCTGAAACATTCAGCCCACTATCCCGCAAATACAGGATTTTATTTAGACGCGGTATTTGCTCCACCGAATACAGTCGGTGTCCCGTCCACTTGTCAACCTCTGCTGGCGTCAGAATGCCCGCCTCATCATAATAGCGGAGCATACGAATAGATACCTGCGTCAGCTTTGAAAATTCTCCTATCCGAAACATCGTTTCACCACCTACTCTAACTATATTTGTACTTTTATCTCATTACAGCTTTATATGTTACTTGCTGCATCCTCATTGTACCGTCTTTCGTTCAGTCTATCAATGCTGTTGCGTGGTGCAAGAAGTTTTTCTGGTGTTCCACAAAATGGCAAGCAATGCAATCTTACGTAAGATTGCGTATTTAGCAGGATTTCCGTTCCCGGAATTCCTGCCAAAATGCTTGTTGGTGACATGTCCCCAAACCCCTGAGATCATCACCTGCGGTGATGGCTGCGCGTTCTGCGAACACTGAAAAAAAGAATAAACAAACCGTATCAAAACAGAAAAAAACTCTATGCGAAAGATTTTTCAATCACATAGAGTTTTCGTTTACCTTATATAAAATATAATATTTGGATTCGTTTGGCAACTAATTTTCTTTGAATCATAGGAGGGTACATTCCCCGCGGCTTGCCGCGTGCTTGCTAATGCCGAACGGAGTGAGGCTGGGGCTGATACCCCGCCCACGGAGTGGCGCATCGCACGGGTTAGGCGATACGGGCTTGCCGCGGGGAGTTTTATTCAGATGTTTTATTGTCTTTGTCGAGCCTGATATCTTGTTTCAAGATTATTTGTAATATATCCTCGTTCTCTTAGTCCTGTTGCAATTTCTGAATAAATATCATTGCCATTTGGATCCTTAATTGTTACAATTAGGACAAATTCTTGGGAAGGAATATAAATACCATTTCGAGCTGTCATATCAATACGGAGTTTCCATCCGTCAGCAAGTTGGATACCTTTTTTCAACTTTCTGTAATAGGATTTGATTGGACTCCACTTAAATCCATGTTCAACCCTTGCAGCTTCAAATTTTTCATCCCATTTTGTTTCAAGAGGTACTTGACCCTTATAATCAACTTCCCCATTTTGCGAATAAGAATATGTACCAAAACTTACATCAATATTAGTTCGGCAATATTCACGTCCGTATCGCTCATCAAGAGGTGGTAAATAGGCAAGCGTCATACCAATTTCTCCGATATACTTACCGTTTTTAATGAGTGATTTTGGGTAAGGAAAATCATACATTTCAAGGTGTGAACCTTGGGATATTTTTTGCATAAACACAAGGGTCACCTCATCTTCGCTACACTGAAGGATTTCTTGGACATTCGGCGATGGGATTCCAAATCCGTAATACTTAATATTATCAGGCTTTTCATCTAATAATTCACGCGAATTCATTCTGGCTGAATGAACAAGCATGGCTTTTGCAAGAAGAAGATTAGGATCTAGCATCTCTTCGTAAATAGATGCAAATTTTTGCAAAGCCCTAGGATTTGAATAACTTGTGCCATTACCCTCAATTATATTACCTTCTGGATCAAGACCCTTTACACCAAGACCATCAATGCAATAAGTGGTAGAGAGGTTTCCTCCATAATCTACAATATCAGGCTTTACCACATAATTAGCACCAGGACCTCTCCGGCTAAACGGAGATGGTTCATTAAATTTAACAATGGAATCATCAGATTCAAACAATGCAACGGAACCAACAGTTATAGCTCTTACAGAGTCAGCCGGTGATATCAAACGATCATGTTCGCCAAGACCACTCTGAGGAGGCCAGGTTCGCAGTGGTAAATCGTTGATATTTCCGCTAGAAACAAACATTTGAACATGATATTTGTCTTGAATATAATCTAAAAATACACCCAAATCAGACATTGTTCCACTGCATGGTTTATTTTCGATGCCTAATGAGATATTCCATATCTTTGTCGAGTGTGAATATTTTTCCATAACTTCTTCAATAATTTCCATTAAATCATATTCGGATATTGAATCGGTAGGTCCAAATTTTTTATCACTGTTTGGCATTGCAATAATGTCCACAAATTTAAAACGATGGCAAGTCGGACTGCTAATGCCATTTAATAAATTTCCATACTGAATCGTTGAAGCAATAAAAGTTGCATGATGAGGATTTTGATATACTTCGCTAACATATTCTTCCCTGGCAATTATATATGGTTTTAAATAAGGATTGTCAGCACTAATGCCGCCATCAATAATGCCGATAGAGACTTCACTATCAGTATACTCATGTTCCAAAAGCATTTTTAAGTCGGTTGATGAAAAATCATCTTTTGGAAGAGAGTATTCTTGAAAAAAATCAACAGATTTAACACCATTGATAGATGCTATATTTATAATATCTTCATAGGAATTAATTCCAATTTTAAGAAATTTTATATGCTCTCCATAGGTGATAAGTTCACAATTATCATGTAATCCTAATAATGTTATTTTTCTATTTATATAGTCCCAAATCTGAGCATTGTCAAAATCATCATCAAAATCAAAGATTTTCACTTTGATGTTATTTTTAATTGAAGAGAAATCACTTTGCGCAGCTAATGCAAGTGATGAAGTTATTTTTTCATCAGCTTTAATAGGTTGGATATCTGAAACTGCGGTCATATTGGCTTTAAACTTTATTGACGGTGGATTCATAACCAATTTAACCGTTTCTTGTATAGATTTTTTCTTCACCTTAATATAGATTTCATTTAAATCTTCAGTTCCTATAATAGGACAGTTTCTACATAAATCATCCGGTTTATGTGACTTGGCAATTGCTTCAGGCTTAACTATCACCTTACCGATAGCGGGAATATTTTCATTTTCTTCAAAAACATCATTATAATATTCCAATAAAGATTCAAATTTATTAGAAATGTCTATTTGTAATTGTGGTGTTACCTCACTGAAAAATTTGGTTTTTCCACCACCGGAATTACTAAAGATATCATCTGTCTTTTGAAGAATTATTTTTATTGGTAGATTGTTTTTACTCATGTATATCAGCCTCCTTTATAATTTTTTGTATAGTTGTTTTGGAACTTCCTAAAACGTCAGCAATAACTTGTAGGCTGAATATTTTCTCGTTACATTTCCTTAAATATTTTGCTTTGATTTGAAGTAGTTTTCGAGTGTCGTTACAATTTTGAGGTAATATATTTTGAAGAATAAAATATTCCTCATAAATATTTTTTTTATCAAAAGAGTGGTTGTGAATAACAGCATTTCTTATTGATTTTGTAATCAGCTCCTCAATTTCTGCACCACTCAGTCCAAAAAATAATGTTGAAAGTTCAGTAACATCTTTTTCGCTAAGAGTTCCCATGTGACCGGTAAACAAATATATTAGTTTACTGATTGCTTCTTTATCAGGTAACTCAATTTCTAACTTATAATCAAATCTTCTCCATACTGCAGAATCTAATAGTTGTTGATGATTTGTTGCGGCTAAAAGCAGACTATCTTTACTCATGGAATCCACATTTTGTAATAAACTATTAACCACACGTTTCAGCTCACCTAATTCATTATTATCGTCTCTCGCCTTTGCTATTGCATCAAATTCATCTAAAAACAGAACACATGGGATTTTTTGAGCAAATTCGAATAAATTACGAATATTTTTGGCCGTTGTGCCTAGGTAAGATGAGATAAGGCTATCAAGTCGAGCAATAACCAGTGGTAGATTTAGTTGTTTTGCAATTAAATAAGCACATTTTGTTTTTCCGCATCCAGGTGGACCATATAGCAGCAACGTATTAGATACCCCTATACCTAAGTCATTTAGTTTATCGGCATTTTTATAGCTCAAAATAAATGAGTCCAATTTATCAGCATTTCTTTTGGATAATATCACCTCGATATTATTCTCATCTGGATAAATAATATCAGCAAGCGTAGTTCTGGATTCTGTATCAACAGGAATCGATAAACTCTTTGCGTTGTTTCCCATGGCAGTCAAAGACATTTCTGTTTGTGCCGACAATAATTTTTTGAATTTAGCGACTGCTCGTGTTTCACCATCTGTTTCAAGTTTAGAAATCAATTGGTTTGTATAGTTAATAACTTTGGTTTGATCATGTTTTAATGAGCCCTCTATGATTTTTCCTATTTCAATTGAATATTTCATTTCGCACCTCCCCTATTATTATACTGGAACGAATGTAAAATGTAAAGAACGAAATTTAATAAAGCAAGAACAATTTATTATTTATTAGGAACGATTTGCGTTTTTAAAGAACAAGGATTAATATCCAAATACCATGATAGACGTTTGAATAAACAAAAACTCTATGCGAAAGATTTTTCAATCACATAGAGTTTTTTATTTTTCCGTTTACCTGGCGTAAGTCATAAGTTTTGTAATGTTTCCTTATGGGCTACTGCCATTATTGAAGTGCCTTTTTTAATGCTATCCAACTAGTACTAAAAAAAAGATGAAGCTAATTTTTATAGATGTTAAAATGATTACATGATTTAGAAAGAGGTATCTAATGGAATGGGATGAAAAATTACAACAAATTATTGATTATATAGAAAATCATTTACAAAGAAAAGAAGAACCAATAAATATTGATGAAATAGCTAAAATAGCTGGATGTTCTTTTGGATTTTTTCAAAAAGTATTTTCTTATATGAATGGGATAAGTTTTTCTGAATATATTCGCTATAGGAAGCTAACATTAGCAGGATATGATTTAAAAAGTACAAACATTAAAATAATTGATTTAAGTTATAAATATGGTTATGATTCACCAACATCTTTTACAAAAGCGTTTCAACAGTTTCATGGAGTTTCACCTAAGCAAGCTCGTGATAATGATGCTAAATTACAAGTCTATCCTAAAATGAATCTTCTTAAAAAACAGAAATATACATGGAAACTTGAAAGTAGAAGGTCATTTCGTTTAGTGGGAAAAAGTATTAAAGTTTCATATGCAAATGATGCACATTATAGTCAAATATTAAAGTTTTGGAGCGATATCCAAAGGGATGGAACTTTTTTGCAATTAATTTCAATGGATGAGGGAAATCCGATGGGAATGTTTGGGATGTTCAGTAAATATGATAAATATAATAACGAGATTGAATATTCTATCATGGTGATATCAAACCAAGAAATGCCTGAAGGGTTTGTTGAATATATTATTCCAGAAGTTACATGGGCTATTTTTGATTGTCGAGGTGCAATGCCACAGGCAATTCAAAGGGGGTGGAAGTTTTTAAATGAGGAATGGATAATAAAATATCCATTTAAGCATGCTAAATGTCCAGAATTTGAATGGTATAGTAACGGAAATGTTTATGATCAAAATTATTTGAGTCAAATTTGGATACCGATTCTAGAAGAAAAATAAGAAGGGAAATTTTATATGGAAGATAAATTTAAATTATTTCTTGAAAGTATTGATGAAAGTAATAGGGTTTTTGTAGAGGAATTAAATGATTTTTTAATTGAGAGTAATTGTAAATGTGATATAAAGTCTGCTAAAAGTGGATATCTTGTTTCATATATTTTAAAGGATAATAAACGGACATTAGCATCATTTGTAATCCGTAAATCTGGGGTTAAAATTCGTATTTATCCTGAGAATATTAATAAATATCAAAGTTTTTTAAATACTTTGCCAAGTAAAATGAAAAAAGATGTTAAAAAAGCGTCTGTTTGTAAAAGATTAATTAACCCTGATGATTGTAATCCCAGGTGTGTTAAGGGATATAGTTTTATACTAGATGATGAGACATATCAAAAGTGTAGATATATGGCGTTTATGCCAACATTAAATAAAGAAAATAATCCTTATATTAAACAATTTTTAGAACAAGAATTAACATGTAGAGTTTAATTTTATATATTTAAAATAACACCACATTGTGGTGTTATCAATATTAATAATAGTATTTATCTTTTATACTGGTTTTCAATCATATCTGCATATAAGGGGGTAACCATACCAAATCCACCATGAATTGCTAAAATTTGACCAGTAGTAAAAGCAGATTCATCGCTAGCAAAATATATAGCAGCGTTAGCTATTTCTTCAGGAAAAGCCATTCTTTTGATAGGGGAGTGTCTTAAAAAATAATCTTTAAAAACTGAAGTTAAGTTATTATTAACAGCATCAGTTGCAGTCATACCAGGAAGTATTGCATTACATCGAATATTATAAGAAGCCGCTTGTCCTGCAATTTCTTTAGTTAAATAGTTAATTGATGCTTTTGATACACCATAAGCTATTTGAGATATATCAGGAACAATACCACTGATTGAACTAATATTGATAATACTGCCACCATTTTTCTTCATATATTTAATTGCATGCTGACTTGCGATAAAGACACTGCTAATATTCAGATTAATGATATTAATAAAATCATCATATTTAGTATATTCAATATTTAAATCTATTTTGGGATTTGAGGTACCAAAATTATTTATTAAAACATCAATTTTTCCTTCATTTTTAATGACTTCATCAATCATTGAGATATAAGTTTCTTGTTTGTTGGCATCATTATATACAACTTTAATGCTATAACCATTACAATTTAATTCTTCTGCTATCAAATTAGCTTGTTCTAAATTACGTGCTGCCATATACACAGTAGCACCTTCTTTTGCACATAATTTTACAATTGCTAAACCAATTCCACGAGTGGAAGCAGTAACTAAAATAATTTTATTTTTTAAACGCATAATCTTTCACCATATAATAATTATATCCAAATATAATTTTTTAAACAAAAGCAGTGGTAAAATCAAATAAATTATTGCTTTGTTATTAATGTTATGCTATTATATCCTCGCATGTAAAAATATTAAATTTACTTGCCTGCTTATCCAAAAGAGATAAGCCAATAGACCATAGGAGGTATAGAAATGAACAAGTATGAGATTATGTTTATTGTAAAACCTGATGTTGAAGAAGATGCTAGAAACAAATTAATCGAAAGCTTTAAAGGAGTTTTAACAGCTAACGATGGAACTATTGATAGCATTGATGAATGGGGATTACGTGATTTAGCATATGAAATCGAAGATTACAAAAAAGGTTACTATGTAATTGTAAATGCAAGTTGTACACCTGCAGATGTTGCTGAGTTTGAACGTTTATCAAACATCAACACTGCTATGTTACGTCATTTAACTCTTCGCAAATAGTAGGAGGCACATAAATGATAAACAGAGTAGTCTTAGTTGGTAGAATGACTCGGGATCCTGAGCTTAGAAGAACACCTCAAGGTGATGCGGTTACATCATTTACTTTAGCAGTAAATCGTAATTTTACATCTAGAGATGGTCAACAACAAGCTGATTTTATTAACTGTGTTGTTTGGCGTAAACCAGCTGAGAATGTTGAAAGATATTGTTCTAAAGGAAGTTTAGTTGGAGTTGAAGGAAGAATTCAAACTCGTAGCTATGATAATTCTCAAGGACAAAAAGTATATGTAGTTGAAGTGATTTGTGACAGCGTTCAGTTTTTAGAAACTAGAGCTGCTCGTGAAAGAGCACAATCACAGCCTCAAATGCAAATGCAGCAACCACAAAATAATGATAATTTCTATGATATGAAAACAGTTGAATTAGAAAAAGAGTTTGATAATTCACTTAATACATATGATATCATGGAAGATGATATTCAGTTTTAAAGAAAGGAGTTTTTAATATGGCATTTAGAAAACAAAGAATGGGTAGAAAAAAAGTTTGCTACTTTACAAAAAATAACATTACTTACATTGATTATAAAGATGTTGAATTATTAAAAAGATTCGTTTCAGCTAATGGAAAAATTATTCCTAGACGTGTAACAGGTACTAGTGCTAAATATCAAAGAATGTTAGCAACTGCTATTAAACGTGCTCGTCAAATGGCTTTATTACCATATGTTGGTGATTAATTGATACTAAAAAACCTTGATTAATTCAAGGTTTTTTTGTAGATGGTTTTGATACTGTTATAAAATTATGTGTAAAAGAAATAGTTGCTTTATCAAATTCTAATGGAGGATATTTATTAATTGGAGTTGAAGATGATCAAAGTATAACTGGTTGTATGGGTTATGATTTGCAAAATATTATAGAAAGTATTTATGATAGAACAATGCCTAATATATTTACTAAAGCTGAAGTTGTAAATATAGATAATAAAGATGTAATTGTTATTACAGTTGAAAAAGGAAATCAGTTGTATGGTACAACTTCGGGTGAGTATTTTAAACGACTAGGTAAAAATTCAAAACCTTATAATCCAATTAGTATTAAAGAAGATTTTATTGTAGATAAAGACTATTCAGCTCAAATCATAGGTCAATCAACTATAGATGATATTAATATGTTGGAAGTTTATAAGTTAAAAGAAAAATTAAAAATGAGGGATAAACAATCGACATTAGTTGAATTAGATGATTTATCTTTTTTAAAGGGCTTATCATTGTTAATAGATACTGAAGATGGACTTAAATTAAATGTTGCAGGTATGCTGTTTGTAGGAAAAGAGGAATCTATAAAAAGATATTTGCCACAAGCAGAATGTATATATTTACATTATAGTGATAGTAATCGTGATGAGTACGATAATAGATTAGATTTAAAAATACCAATTATTTCTGTTTTAGATAGATTAACTGAAAAAATTCAGGACTATAACCATTTGACTAATGTTCAGGTAGGATTGTTTAGATTAGAAATATATGATTTCTCAGAAAGAGTATTTCAAGAAGCACTGTTGAATGGATATACACATCGTCGATACGATAGTCCTGGATCAATTTATGTAAAGCATTATTCAGATAAATTGGTAATTGAGAGTCCAGGTGGCTTTATGGCAGATATTACTGCTGATAATATTATTACTCATCCATCATTGCCTAGAAATAAATTAATTGCAGAAACATTGCAAAGGTTACGTTATGTTCAAAGATCAGGACAGGGTATTGATATTATGTATAGAGAGATGGTTTCTATGGGAAAACCATATCCTGAATATACAGTTTTCAATGATGCTATTCGTTTAACTTTATATAGTGTATTAGAAGATGAAGGATTTGTAAGGTTCATAACTGAAACACAAGATAAGAATATGTTCACATTTTCATTACCTGAATTGATGATATTAAGGTATTTATTTGAAAATAAAACTATTAATTTATCAACAGCAAAAGTACTTACTCAACAATCATTAAATGAAGTTAAACATGCACTTATAAGTTTAGAAAAGTATGGATTAATTGAATTGTCTGGGCGAGTATATATGATGACACCAAGTTCTTATCATAAAGTAAAATCAGATGTTCAATATACACAAGACAAAACTGTGACTTATTTAAAATCAAAATCACTCATTTTAGATTATTTATCAACACATGATAGTATCAATAATGAAACGATTAGAGAGTTATGTAGATGTACAAAAAAACAAGCAACAACTTTTTCAAGAAAAATGAGAGATGAGGGAATTATTGAAATGATAGGTAAAAGTACTGCTACAAGATATAAAAAAATAGATTAATTTTTTTAGAATTATAATGGACCGCAAATGGACCGCAAAGAGGATTCAAGTCATCATTTATATAAAATAGATTTTATATATGATGTTTTTATATGTTAAAAGTGTTATTCCTTTATTTTTTTATAATATATAGGAGAGGAAATGTTATAATAATTATTGTTAAATAAGTAGGTATATTAAAACATGTGATATGTATTTAAATGGAGGTATGTTTATGGCTTTGTTTGATGATTTAAGTAAAAAAGCAGCTAAGTTTACAGAAAAAACAATTGAAAAATCTTCTGAATTAGCAGATACTGCTAAATTGAAGATTAGCATTAAAAGTGCACAATCAGATTTAGATGAACAATTTATTAAATTAGGGAAAGTTTATTATGAAATGATTTGCAAAGATAATGTATTTGATGAAGATACAGCAAAAATTGTTCAAGAGATAGATAGTATTAAAAGTAGGGTAGATAAATTAGAAGATGATTTAAAAAAAGTTAAAAGAGATTAAAATAAAAAACTATACTTATTAATAGTCGATTGTTAGTATAGTTTTTTTGCATATTCCTTTATATTTTGATAAATCACTTCATTAAAAGTGTGTTAAAAATCAACGTTTATGTAAGTTTGAAGAATTCATATTCCAACAATGATTTAATGGGCCACTACCTTTTCCTAAATCTAAATTTGTATTTAATGCACCAGAGATATATTTTTTAGCTCTAACAACACTTTCATTCATTGAATACCCGATTGCTAAATTTGATGCAATAGCTGAAGAAAGAGTGCAACCAGTACCATGTGTATTAGGATTATTGATTTTTTCACTTTCTAACCAGGTAATATTTCCCTGGTAATATAGTAAGTCATCTGCTCTATCTTCAAAATGTCCGCCTTTTATTAAAATATAACCATTATAAAAGGTACTTATCTTTTGGGCAGCTTTAATCATTTTATTTTTGCTATCTATTATTATATCAGTTAGTACTTGAGCCTCGGGAATATTAGGAGTGATAATACTAGCAAGAGGAATAAGTGATTCTTTCAAAAGCTTTACAGCACTATCTGCCAAGAGTTGTGATCCGCTAGTTGAAACCATAACTGGATCAACAACAATATTTTTTACTGGATACTGTTTTAGTTTAGTAACAATGGTTTTAATTAAAATAGGGCTTGAAACCATACCTGTTTTAATAGCATCAGGATAAATATCTTCAAAAACACAATCAAACTGTTCATTTAAAAATTGAGGTGTAACCTCCATAATATCACGTACACCATTTGTATTTTGAGCAACTAGAGCTGTAATGATGCTCATTCCATATACTTTATGAGCAGTCATAGTCTTTAAATCTGCTTGTACACCTGCTCCACCAGTAGGATCAGTTCCAGCTATTGTTAATACTTTTTTCATTATAGCACCTCCATAAATTTCATATTTTTAAATGCTAAGTCACATATGGATTTAATTTTTATCCAATCATTTAAATTACTACGATCAGCAACTCCCCAAACAATGAATCCAGCTTTTTTAGCAGTGTTTATAGCATGTAAGGCATCTTCAATTACAATACATTCATTAATATTTAAATTAAGTTTTTTCATAGCGTAAATGTAAATATCACTATCCTGTTTTGTTAGATTGGTATCATCACATGTAATAATTTGATCAAAATAACTTATTAACTTGTGCTTGTTTAAGATTTTGATAGTTAAATTACGTTTATTAGCAGTTAATAAACACATTTTTTTGTTTAAAATTGTGCATTTATTAATAAATTCCCTAACTCCAGTTTTTAAACTAACTTCATTTAAATATTGATACTCAATTAAATCAAAAAGCTGTTTTTGAATTTCTGACACAGTTTCATTGAAACAGTATTTGTTTTTTAGATAATTAATGGCATCTTTAATTGATAAAGGAGCTAAAATTCTTTTTAAATCATCACTAACAATAATACCTCTATTCTTTAATAATGTTATAGCTGCATTTTCCCAAATATTCATAGAATCAAGAAGAGTTCCATCCATATCAATGATATATCCTTTAATCATGATTTAACTCCCTAACTAATTGACCACTAGCAGCAGTGATATCATTAGCTTTCATAATTGCAGAAACTACTGCTATACCAGCAATATTAATATCTTTTAGTTTAGAAATATTATCTAAGTTGATTCCACCAATTGCAACAACAGGAAGATCAATATTGTCACATATTTTTTTTAAACTATCTAATGTTACATTAGTAGCATCATTCTTAGTTTCTGTAGAAAATATAGCACCAACTCCTACATAATCAGCTCCATCAATTTTAGCTTGAAATGCTTCTTTTAAGTTGTGAACTGAAACTCCTAATATTTTATCTGGTCCAATTTGTTTACGTACAATTGAAGCAGGAATATCATTTTGACCAATGTGAATACCATCACTATTTGTGGCTAAAGCAACTTCAAGGTTATCATTAATAATTAAAGGGATATGATACTTTTGACAAACTTTTTTTACATCTTTGGCAATACTTATAAATTCTTCGTTACTTAAATTTTTCTCTCGTAATTGAATTGTTGTTACACCACCTAAAATAGCTTTTTCTAAATCATCAGTAAGTTTACGTCCATTAAGCCATTTACGATCAGTAACAAGATACAATTTCAACATTTCTTTATAAAACATCAATTTTAACACCTGCTTTTAAATCTTTATATTTAATAGTGCTTAAAGCATCAATTAAATAAGTTCTAAAACTACTAGTTCCTTCATCACGATTTCTGATTTTTTGACTAGCAAGCTCACCACAATATCCCATTAATGCAACTGTATAAGCAGTAGTTTCTAATAATGAACTTTGACCAACTGCAATAAAGGCTCCAAGAATTGCTGAAAGCATACATCCTGTTCCTGTAATTTTAGACATTGTTGAACATCCATTATAAATTGCATATGCTTTATCTTTTGATGCAATGATATCAATAGCGCCAGTAATTGCAATAATAGCATTTGTTTCTTGACTAAATTTTTTTGCAAACTTAACTACTTCGTCAAGGTTATCTTTTGTAACTATATCGTTTATGCTGGCATCAACGCCTTGGGTGGTAGATGTATTTATGGCTAATGCTTTTATTTCAGAAATATTTCCTCTAATTACACTAAAACTAATATTTTTTAATAATTTTTTAGCACTATCTGTACGAAATTTACTAGCACCAGCACCAACTGGATCAAAAATAATAGGGTGATTTAAATTATTAGCCATTTTACCTGCTGCTATCATTGATGTAATTGTACGTTCATTAAGAGTGCCGATGTTTATTACCAATGAATTACAAATTGTTGTAATATCTTCGACTTCTTTAATATCATCTGCCATGATAGGACTTCCATTAACTGCTAAAATTGCATTTGCGCAGTCATTAACAGTAACATAATTTGTAATACAATGAACTAATGGATTTCTTAACTTGATTTTATTTAAAATATTCTCAAACATTTTCTTCCTCACTTTCTTTTAAATAAAAAGAGAATATGCCAATAAAACATATTCCCTATATTTATATAAGTAACTATGTTCCCTACGTTGGCATTATCCAAATCAGGTAATCGGTCGAAGTTCACAACTTCCTCTCAGCCTGTTTACAAGCTCCCGTGATTTCTTTTATATCATAACATTATTAAAACATTAGAGCAATAATTAGAGTAATATAAGTAATAATTTTGTGAAATTTGTTGATAATAATGGAAAGAATTGAATTTGTAAATGTTATAGAGTATAATTAATAGGGTTTGCGATAAAACCCAGAACGGAGCGATAGAATGAAAGAAAATTATGATGTTGTGGTTGTCGGTGCTGGTCCAGCAGGGATTATGGCATGTTATGAATTGTATTTAAAACAACCAGAATTGAAAGTATTGCTTATAGATAAGGGGCAAGATGTTATGAATCGTCATTGTCCGATTAAAGAAAAGAAAATTAAATCATGTCCGATTATAAAAAATGATGAACCAGGATGTTTACCAGCTTGTTCAATTACATCTGGATTTGGTGGAGCAGGAGCTTATTCAGATGGTAAATTCAATATCACAAGTGAGTTTGGTGGTTGGCTAACTGATTATTTATCAAATGATGAAGTTGAGGATATTATTAATTATGTTGATAATTTATACTTAAAACATGGAGCAACTAAAGATATTACAGATCCTACTACAGATAAAGTTAAAGATATTGAACATAGAGGCTATGCAGTTGGTTTAAAAATGCTAAGAGCTAAAGTAAGGCATTTAGGAACTGAAGAAAATTTACGTATTATGACAGAAATGTCTAATGAATTAAAACAACATGTAGATGTGGCATTTAGAACATCTGTTAAAGAAGTGGTAGTAGAAGATGGACATGCTACAGGAATAGTTTTAGAAAATGGAAAAATTATAAATGCTAAAAAAATTGTTTTAGCACCAGGACGTGATGGTTCAGCTTGGTTGACAAAGGTATTAAAACAACATGGTTTAGAATTATATAATAATCAAGTTGATATTGGAGTACGTGTTGAAACAAGTAATATCGTAATGGAAGAGATAAACAATAATTTATATGAAGGAAAGTTTATTTATAACACCAGTGTCGGAACAAAAGTTAGAACATTCTGTTCAAATCCCTCAGGACATGTGGTTATTGAAAATCATAGTGGGACTATGTTGGCAAATGGGCATGCTTTTCATGATCCAAAATTAGGTAGTAAAAATACTAATTTTGCATTACTGGTATCACATACTTTTAGTGAACCATTTAATCAGCCTAATGAATTTGCTCATGAGGTAAGTCGTTTAGCTAATAAATTGTCTAATGGAAGTGTTATTGTTCAGCGATATGGTGATATTAAACGGGGACGGAGAACTACATATAAACGTTTAAAAGAAGGGTATACTGTTCCTACATTATCTGAAGCAGTTCCAGGTGACTTAGGGCTAGTATTACCTTATAATACTATGAAATCAATTATTGAGATGATTGAGGCATTGGATAATGTAACTCCAGGTATTGCTAATGAACATACTTTATTATATGGGGTTGAAGCTAAATTTTACTCAGCTCGCCCTAAAGTAAGAGATGGTTTTGAATGTGAAATTGATGATTTATATGTAGCAGGTGATGGTGCAGGTTTAACTAGAGGATTAGCCCAAGCAGGTGCAAATGGTATTATTGTGGCTCGTCATATAATTGAAAACATTAAATAATTAAATATGTTATTACTTTTATCTGATTTTATGAATTTTTTAGAGACTGTGAATAGTAATTTAAACATCAGTATGTATTAAATTATTTTTTGTAATAAAGATTGATTCTTGAATTAATAAGAATCAATTTTTTTAGTTGTTTTATTATTAAAGAATCAAAGTAATGAATATAGAGAATTTAGAATATACTGATGATTTAATATAGAACAATCATATATAATTATTAAAAAGCACAACTAGCTTTAAGGAATAATTCCAAAGTATAATATGAGGGGTGATATATAATGAGTGAATTTTTAAAAATACCATATGTTGGTAAAGCAACAGAAGCATCGTTAAAATTAATTGGCTATGATACATTAGAATCATTACAAGACGCTGATCCAGAATTGATGTATGAAAAAGAATGTAAAATAAGAAAACAAAAAATTGATCGTTGTCAATTATATATGTATAGGATGATAGTTTACTATGCAAATACATCTAATCCAGATCCTGATAAATTAAAATGGTGGTATTGGAAAGATTAATATTGACAAGAATGGCTAGATAAGTTAAGATTACAACGATAAATAAAGGCGATGAATAGAGGAGTAATTATATTTAATGCATTTTAGAGAGTCTTGGTTGGTGGAAAGAGATAATGTAGGGTATAATGAAAAAAGACTAGGAGCTGTATCTAGGATATTAACATTGATTAGATAACGTAGGCCACGTTATAGGCAAAACTATTATTTGATAGCTTATGAGGTTAATAAGGTGACTTGTTAATGAATTAGGGTGGTACCACGATGACTTTCGTCCCTTCGGGATGAGAGTTTTTTATATTTTAGGAGGATAAAATGGAAGAAAGAAAGTTTAGTGAACAGGAATTAGTTCGTCGTGAAAAATTACAGGAATTAATTGATAAAGGGATAGATCCTTTTGGTCAAAGATTTGATATTACTGCATATTCGAAAGAAATAAAGGAAACTTATGGTAGTAAAACACATGAGGAATTAGAGACTATGGCAGTAGAAGTAAAAGTGGCTGGAAGAATTATGACTAAACGTCGTAAAGGAAAAGTATGTTTTATGCATATCCAGGATCGTGATGGACAAATCCAGTTATATGTACGTAAAGATGCAGTTGGTGAAGATGTTTATGAAATAATCAAAAAAGGTGATATTGGGGATATTATCGGGGTTAGAGGAACAGTGTTTATGACAAATACTGGTGAATGTTCAATCAAGGTAGAAGAATATACTCATTTAACTAAAGCATTGCGCCCATTGCCAGAAAAATATCATGGTTTGAGTGATGTTGAGGAACGTTATAGAAGAAGATATGTTGATTTAATTATGAATGAAGATGCTCGCAAGATTGCTTTTGCTAGACCAAAAATCATTCGTTCAATTCAAAATTATTTAGATAATAAAGGTTATGTTGAGGTTGAAACACCAGTTTTAAATCCAATTTTAGGTGGTGCAAGTGCTAGACCTTTTGTTACTCATCATAATACATTAGATATGGATTTCTATTTACGTATTGCAACTGAATTAGGATTAAAAAGGTTAATTGTTGGTGGTATGGATGCAGTATATGAAATTGGACGTTTATTTAGAAATGAAGGGATGGATAGAACACATAATCCTGAATTTACAACAATCGAAGTTTATAAAGCATTTAGTGATTTAGAAGGAATGATGGATTTAACAGAAGGTATCATTTCTAATGCTGCAAATGTTGTATGTGGAACATATGATATTGAATATAAAGGAAATAAGATTTCTTTAGCACCTGGTTTTAAACGTATTTCTATGACTGATGCAATCAAAGAAAAGACAGGGATAGATTTTGCTGATCGATTATCTTTTGAGGATGCTAAAAAGTTAGCTGAAGAACATAATATTGATGTAGAACCACATTTTGGATATGGTCATATTATTAATGAATTTTTTGAAAAGTATGTTGAAGAAACAATTATTGAACCTACATTTGTATATGGGCATCCAATTGAAATTTCACCACTAGCTAAAAAGAATCTAGAAGATCCACGTTTTACACAACGTTTTGAATTATTTATCTGTGGTAATGAGTATGCTAATGCATTTACTGAATTAAATGATCCAATTGATCAATATGAAAGATTTGCTAATCAATTAAAAGAAAAAGAGTTGGGAAATGATGAAGCCAATGAAATGGATTTAGATTATGTAGAAGCATTGGAATATGGATTGCCACCAACAGGTGGAATGGGTATGGGAATTGACAGATTAGTAATGCTATTAACTGGACAAGAAAGTATCCAAGAGGTCATTCTTTTTCCACAGATGAAACAAAGAAATAAATAATCATATCCTTATATAAGTGCTGTACAGCATATATATAATTGGAATTTATGCGATATAATCAATGCTTTTTACATTGTATAAGTATCATACACATAGTAGATAAAAATCATTGATTTTTCCGTAAAAATGGATTTTTTCCATAAATTTCCGTGAATTTTCCGTGAAAAGTAAGCAGATTTCACAGATGATATCTGCTTTTTATTTTGAAAAATAATTTGAAGAATGGATGTAATTGTTGGTATAAATTTTCTGTGTTACAATAATAAAAAAAGAATTTCATAAATTGAAAATTGGCAAAAAGTTCTATTTTGATGGATGTCAGTAAGATGAATTTAATTGTTAAAGATTTAGAGATATAGTAATATAGAAGAAGGAAGTTAATAAATTGGAATTTTACTGAAAGGAGTAAACAACCATGAAAATGCCAGAAAAAATTGATATAAGCATGTTTGCTCCATGTAGAATGAATTGTGAGGTTTGTTATAAGCATTGTTACAATAAAAAAACTTGTGCTGGGTGCTTAAACAGTGACAAAGGGAAACCTGAACATTGTCGTAAATGTAAAATAAAGGACTGTATCAAAGCAAAAGCATTATCCTATTGTTTTGAATGTACTGAATATCCATGTAAATTGATTAAAAATCTTGAAAAAAGCTATAACAAACGATATCAAGTAAGCCTCATAGAAAATAGTCATTTTATTCAAGAACAAGATTTGGATCATTTCATGGAACAGCAGAAAATAAAATATACTTGTTCTAAATGTGGTGGAATTATATCTATTCACGATAGAGAATGTAGTGAGTGCCAAGAAAAAATGAAATAGCAGAATTCTAGTTTATCTAAATTTAAGAAACTACTATGTTAACTCTAACTGATTAATTATACAAGACTAGATATTTTATTATTTTTAAAAGATAATGTTGCTGAAAATATTAAGGAGTCTAGTATATGGATAAAAGTACTAATATAAAAACAAAAACAGTTACAGTGATCTGGTCCCAGTCAAGTGGACACACAAAATAAATAAAGTTGATGACCCAATTGGTATTACTCTGATTGGGTTTTTAAGTTG
>ERZ808049.248-NODE-248-length-39465-cov-12.832309_pt1 | contig 39465 bp, 34 predicted proteins | sample MGYA00380198_ERZ808049 | MGnify/ENA primary metagenome ERZ808049 (study PRJEB31490, sample SAMN06133414) | mouse gut metagenome | isolation source: Z2_2 | host: mice | place: China: Chengdu | collected 2015-05 ...
AATAAATCAAAAACAAAAAAAGGTGGTATAAGAACTTTAAAACTAGTTTTTATACCATCTTTTGTCAACAGCCTGAAGCAGATTAATTAATCTGCCTGTTCTAATATTTCATTATTTTCATCTATAATAAGAGTTTCATCAAGGTTTCCTTCTGACTCCTCTTGACTCATCATAAATGCTTCTTCTGCTTCACGAGCCAAGGTTTCAGGCGACTTTAACGCTCCACGAAGACCAGTTCCAGCAGGTAATAATTTACCAATTAAGACATTTTCTTTTAAACCTTTTAATAAATCTTTTTTACCTTTTATTGATGCATCAGTTAAAATCTTAGTTGTTTCCTGGAATGATGCCGCTGATAAGAATGATTCTGTTTCTAAAGAAGCTTTAGTAATTCCCAGTAAAACTGGTCTTGCAACTGCAGGATGTTTCCCATCTTTTAAAACTTCACGATTCAATTCAGTAAATGCATTAACATTAATATTTGTACCAGGCAAGCATCCAGTATCTCCACCTTCAACAACTTTCATTTTTCTTAGCATCTGTTTAACGATAATTTCAATATGCTTATCAGAAATTTCAATCCCTTGAATACGATATACCTTTTGTACTTCTTTAATAATATAGTTTTCAACAGCTTCAACATCAGCTACTAATAATAACTCTTTTGGATCAATAGATCCTTTAGTAATTTTATCACCAATATTAATATGATCTCCGACACTAACTCTAATCTTAGCACCATAAGGAGCTAAATAACTACGAGTTTCTAAATCATTAGTAATAACGATTTCCATTCTACCTGCATTATCTATTAAGTTTGTGACTTCACCCTCAATTTCACTGATAATTGATTTAGCTTTTGGGTTACGTGCTTCAAATAATTCTTGAATACGAGGTAACCCTTGAGTGATATCTGCACCACCAGCAACCCCACCATCATGGAAAGTACGCATTGTCAGCTGTGTACCAGGTTCACCAATTGATTGAGCAGCCATAATTCCTACTGCTTCACCAAGTTCAACAATATTTCCTGTCGCTAAGTTACGACCATAACATTTACGACAAATACCACCTTTAGCAGTACATCCAAGAACTGAACGAATTTCTACTTCTTTAATATCAGCAGCAACAATATCATCAGCTAATGCTTCACTAATCATTTCACCACTAGCAACAATTAATTCTCTAGTTTCAGGGTGGAAAATATCTTTTTGCGAGAAACGTCCTACTAAACGGTCACGTAATGGAACAATAACAGACTTATCATCATTATTATAAAGCTCAGTTACAACAAATCCACGATCTGTACCACAGTCTTCCTCAGAAATAATAACTTCTTGAGCAACATCAACTAAACGTCTTGTTAAATAACCAGAATCGGCTGTTTTTAAAGCAGTATCAGTTGATCCTTTACGAGCACCATGGGTAGAAATAAAGAATTCTGAAGCTGTTAACCCTTCTCTAAATGAAGACTTAATCGGCAACTCAATTGTTTCTCCTTTTGGATTTGACATCAAACCACGCATTCCTACTAGCTGAGTAAAGTTTGAAAGCGATCCACGTGCTCCAGAATCAGACATAATGAAGATTGGGTTACGATCATCAGCTTCGAACTCTTCACGAACTACTTCCTGAACATCATCTTTTACTTCTGTCCATAATTTAATTACATTTTGATATCTTTCAGACTCAGTTAATTTACCTTTATTATAGAACTTTTTAATTTGTTCCAATTTTTCATCAGCATGTTCAAAAATTTCGTATTTAGCTTGAGGAACCTGAATATCATATACAGATACAGTTGTTCCCGCAATTGTAGAATAATAGAAACCTTGATCTTTCAATTTATCAAGCATTAAACTTGTATCAGACATTGCCTGATGTTTAAATACCTCATCAATAATCTTACCTAACGATTTTTTATTTAATGGCTTAATTATTGGTTGGTTTTTAATATGCTCTTTAATATTTGTTCCCATTGGAACAAAGTATTTATCTGGTGTTGCAATCAAGTTTTCTCCACTTGGATCATTAATAAATGGGAATTGTCCATCAAAAATATCATTAAATAATATTTTACCAACAGTTGTAATTAGATAACAATTATTTTGAGCTTCAGTAAATGTACTATTATTTAAAGCAGAAGCTCTGATTGCTACTCTTGTGTGTAAACCAACAGTCTTAGCAAAATAAGCATGATCAACTTCATTACGATCTGCAAAAACTGTACCTTCACCCAAGCCATCTTTATCTTCCAAAGTTAAATAATAATTACCTAAAACCATATCCTGAGATGGGGTAACGATTGGTTTTCCATCTTTAGGCCCTAAAATATTATTTGACCCTAACATTAATTGACGGGCTTCTTGAATAGCTTCTTCACCTAGAGGTACATGGACAGCCATTTGATCACCATCAAAATCCGCATTAAATGCAGGTGTAACTAATGGATGCAAACGAATAGCACGTCCCTCTACTAATTTAGGTTCAAAGGCTTGGATTCCTAATCTATGAAGTGTAGGAGCACGATTTAATAATACTGGGTGTTGTTTGATTACTTCCTCAACAATTGGCCAAATGCGATCATCCATCTTTTCAATTAATCTTTCAGCAGCTTTAATATTAGTAGCTAACTGATCCCTAACTAATCCATTGATAACAAATGGTTTAAATAAGTTTAAAGCCATTTCACGAGGAATACCACATTGATACATTTTTAAATCTGGTCCTACTGCAATTACTGAACGTCCTGAATAATCAACACGTTTACCTAATAAATTTTGTCTGAAACGTCCTTGTTTCCCTTTTAGTGTATGACTTAATGATTTTAATGCTCGTCCTCCAGCACCAGTGATAGGTTTTGAACGGCGACCATTATCAATCAAAGCATCAACTGCTTCTTGCAACATTCTCTTTTCATTTTGTACAATGATTGAAGGTGTTCCTAATTCTAACAACTTCTTTAAACGATTGTTACGAGTAATAACTCGACGATATAAATCATTTAAATCTGAGGTTGCAAAACGTCCCCCATCCAATTGTAACATTGGACGTAAATCAGGTGGTATCACTGGCAATGCTTCTAAAATCATCCATTCTGGCTCATTTTCAGAAGATCTAAAAGCCTCAATAGCTTCTAAACGTTTTAATAATTTAGTACGTTTTTGTCCTTGAGCTTCTTTTAATTCTTTACTTACTTTTTCAAATTCAGTATCAAGATCAACTTGTTTTAATAATGTTTGAATTGCTTCAGCTCCAATTTTAGCTTCAAATGTATGTCCAAATTGTTCAAAACATTTACGATAGTCTCTTTCAGATAATACTTGTTTGTATTCTAATGGTGTACTTCCTTTATCAATAACAACATAAGAAACAAAATAGATTATTTCTTCTAATTGTTTCGGTGACATGTCAAGAATAAGTCCCATTCTTGAAGGAATACCTTTTAAATACCAAATATGTGCAATTGGTGTTGCTAATTCAATATGCCCCATTCTCTCACGTCGAACAGCTGATTTAGTTACCTCAACACCACATCTATCACACACTACACCTTTATAACGAACTTTCTTATATTTTCCACAGCTACATTCCCAATCCTTAGAAGGACCGAAAATTCTTTCACAGAATAATCCGTCCTTTTCTGGTTTTTGAGAACGATAGTTAATCGTTTCTGGCTTTTTTACTTCACCATAAGACCATTCGCGAATCTTTTGAGGAGATGCTAAACCAATTTGAATAGCTGAGAATTTATTTGTATTTGCCATCGTTATTCCTCCTATAGTGATTCACTTTCTTCAATATCGTCTCCTTCGAAGTTATCATCTTCGAAGTTATCTTCATCACATACTTCACAATTTTCTTCAATTTCTAAATCATCTTCATCAATTTCTTCTTCAACCTGATCATCAGTTTTTGGAGTCTCAATTACTTCATCCTTATCAATACTACGTGGGAAACGGTGTTCCTCTTCTTCAATATTACGCATATCAACTTCATTATCATTTTCATCTAGTAAACGAATATCTAGTGCTAGAGCTTGTAATTCTTTTTTCAATACTCTAAATGATTCAGGTAATCCTGGTTCTGGCAATGGTTGACCTTTAACAATCGCTTCATATGTTTTAACACGACCCACAACATCATCAGATTTAACAGTTAAAATTTCACGTAATGTATAAGCAGCACCATATGCTTCTAATGCCCAAACTTCCATTTCTCCAAATCTTTGTCCACCATTTTGTGCTTTACCACCTAAAGGCTGTTGTGTTACTAATGAGTATGGTCCTACTGAACGAGCATGTAATTTATCATCAACCATGTGGGCTAATTTAATCATGTACATAATCCCAACTGAAATATTATTATCAAAATACTCACCTGTACGTCCAGAAATTACAGGTTGTTTTCCATCCTTAGACATTCCAGCTTCAGCCATAATATCTTCAAGATCACTTGGATGTAAACCATCAAATGCAGGCGTAGCAATATACAATCCCAATTGACGAGCAGCATAACCTAAATGTAATTCAAGTACTTGTCCGATATTCATACGAGAAGGTACCCCTAATGGGTTAAGCATTATATCTAATGGTGTCCCATCTTCTAGATGTGGCATATCTTCAATCGGTAAAATTTTAGAAATTACCCCTTTGTTACCATGACGTCCAGCCATCTTATCCCCTTCAGAGATTTTTCTCTTTTGAACAATATAAACTTTAACAACCTTATTAACTCCTGGTTGTAATTCATCACCATTTTTACGTTCAAACACTTTAATATCATGTACAATACCAGCTCCACCATGCGGTACTCTTAAAGAATTATCTTTTACTTCACGAGATTTTTCTCCAAAAATTGCTAATAGTAATTTTTCTTCAGCTGATAATTCAGCTTGTCCTTTAGGAGTTACTTTACCAACTAAAATATCCCCTTCTTTAACTTCTGCACCAATCATGATGATACCATCACTATTTAAATTTTTACGAGCTTCATCTCCAACATTAGGAATATCACGAGTTATTTCCTCTGGTCCTAATTTTGTATCACGACATTCAATCGCATATTCATCAATATGAATAGATGTATATACATCATCTTTCACTAATCTTTCTGACATAATGACAGCATCTTCATAGTTATATCCATTCCACTCCATGAATCCTACTAGTACATTTTGTCCTAAAGCCAGTTCTCCTTGTTCCATTGCTGGACCATCAGCTAATACTTGCCCTTTTAACACTTTTTCACCCATCTTAACAATTGGTTTATGGTTAATACAAGTACCATTATTAGAAATTTTAAATTTAGCTAAACGATATCTATGTTCAACACCTTCATTATCTTCTACTACAACTTTTTTAGCATCAACATAAGTAATAATTCCATCTTCACGAGCAACTACTGCAGCCCCTGAGTCACGTGCTGCTTGATGCTCCATCCCTGTTCCTACAAATGGTGTATGAGGATTCAATAAAGGTACTGCTTGACGTTGCATGTTTGCACCCATCAAAGCACGTGTTGCATCATCGTTTTCAAGGAAAGGAATACAAGAAGTCGCAACAGATACGATTTGTTTAGGCGAAATATCAATAAAATCTACCTCTTCTCGTTTTGCCATAATATTTTCACCTAAATGACGAGCAATTACTTGTGAATCTAAAATAGTTCCATCCTTATCAGTTTTAACATTGGCCTGAGCAATAATATAATTTTTTTCTTCATCAGCAGTTAAATAACGCACATCATCTTCATCAATTACACAATTATTAACTTTACGATATGGTGTTTCAATAAATCCATATTGATTTATTTTAGCATAAGAAGCTAATGTTGAAATCAATCCGATATTTGGACCTTCAGGTGTTTCAATCGGACATATTCTACCATAGTGAGACGCATGTACATCACGTACTTCATAACCAGCTCGATCACGGCTTAATCCCCCTGGCCCTAATGCAGACAAACGTCGTTTATTAGTTAATTCTGCAAGTGGATTAATTTGATCCATGAATTGTGACAACTGTGAAGATGAGAAAAATTCTTTAATTGCAGCAGTTAATGGACGAATATTAGTTAAAGATTGAGGTGTAATTGAATCAACCTCTGATAATGACATTCTTTCTTTAACAACTCTCTCCATTCTTGATAAACCAATTCTAAACTGGTTTTGGATTAATTCACCTACTGAACGTACACGACGATTACCTAAGTGATCAATATCATCTAACAATCCAATACGTGCCATTAAATTAACACGGTCTTCAGCAGTTAAATCTAAAGAATTATATATATCAACTAAATTAAACATATATGAGTATGCAGCGATCATATCTGAAATAGTAACAAATTTACTATCTAACGATAAGTCAGTCCCAATCACACGCATTATATTGCTATCAATGTCATCAACATATACATCTAATACTTGAATGACACCGTTTGATTCTAATCTAGGGTTGGTATTAAGTTCACGAGTATGAGCACCAGCTTCAAGTACTGGTTTAATTACATCGATAATTTCTTGAGTAATTAGAGTTCCCTTAGGATATACCATATTACCATTAATATCAACTAAATCTTGGGCCAAAATACGTCCAGAAATTCTATCTAAAAGACTTAATTTTTTTCTAAATTTAAATCGTCCAGCTTTTGCTAAATCATAACGTTTATTATCAAAAAACTTTGCAAATAAAAGGTTATTAGCACCTTCTAATGTAGCTGGTTCACCTGGTCTTAATTTATTATAGATTTCTATTAAAGCTTCTTCCATATTAGTTGTATTATCTTTAGCTAAAGTATTAATAATAAATTCATGCTCACCAAAAACATCAATTATTTCATCATTACTAGATAATCCTAAAGCTCTTAATAATACTGTTCCAGGCATCTTTCTATTTCGATCGATACGCACATTTAAAATATCCTTGGCATCATTTTCAAATTCAAGCCAAGTTCCTCTAGATGGGATAATACTACCATTAAATACTGTTTTTCCACTTTTGTCTAAGGCATCTGCAAAATAAGCCCCTGGAGAACGAACTAATTGTGATACAATAACACGTTCAGCTCCATTGATAATAAAGGTACCAGAATCAGTCATTAATGGGAAATCTCCCATAAATACTTCCTGTTCTTTAATTTCACCAGTAGCAGAATTCACTAAACGTAATGATGCTCTAATTGGAGCAGCATAATTTGCATCACGATCTTTACTTTCTTCAACTGAATATTTTGCTTCATCAAATGTACAATCAACAAATTCCAACGATAATGTTTCATTAAAGTTAGTAATTGGGTAGATGTCTTCAAAAACTTCCTTTATCCCTACTTCTTTAAACCATTTATATGAATTTGTTTGAATTTCTACTAAATTAGGAAGCTCTAAAGATCCACTAATTCTTGAGTAATTACGACGAGTAATCTTGCTCTTTGCTTTGGTTATTTTATTTTCCACGTATTAATTCCACCCCTTTATTTTTCTCTATCAACATGTTTTAGAACGCGCAATAGCGCTTGATTTTAAATATTAATAGGCATTTTAATACTCTATCACAAGGATATTTTAAAGTCAATAACTTTTTTGTCTTTTTATAAAAAAACTATTGACAAATTTAAATCTTATAAAAATACTGATTATTTCAAAATAAACTGTATTTTAACCATTACTCAACATCTAACCAATTAACCGCTTTTAAAACATAATATCCCTTATCTTTTTTTTCTATTGTAACATTCCCAAAAACTGTTTCCAAATTCTTCTTAGCTGATGGAGCCCCCTGTTTCTTTTGAATAACCACCCAAATCTCCCCCTTATAATTCAAATGTTCTTTAGCCTCCACTAGAATTTTAGTCACTATTTCTTTACCAGCTCTTATCGGAGGATTTGTTACAATTAAATCATATTTACCAAAAACATTATCATAAACACTACTCATATAAACTTTTGCATCTAAATTATTTTTTTGTAAATTTTTTTTAGCAAGATTAATAGCTCGTTCATTCACATCAACCATTTCAACTTGTAAAAATGGATATACACTTTTTAATGACACTCCAAATGTCCCATATCCACAACCCACATCTAATAAACTTTTTTTATTGCTATCTATCTTTATTGTATCAAGTAATACTCGTGATCCATAATCAATCATTTTTTTTGAAAAAACTCCATTATCACTTATAAAAGTTAGTTCTTTTTCTCGATAACGATAAATAAATTCTTCAGGTGAACTTTCTAAATTCTCATTATTAGTATAGTAATGTTTCATATTTCCTCCAAGATAAAAGAGCCCAAAAGGGCTCTTAATAGTCAAATAAATTATTTAACTTCAACAGTTGCTCCAGCAGCTTCTAATTTTTCTTTAATTTCAGCTCCTTCAGCAGCAGGAATATTTTCTTTAATTACAGATGGTGCTTTGTCAACTAATCCCTTAGCATCTACTAATCCTAATCCAGTAATTTCTCTTACCACTTTGATTACAGCAACTTTAGTTCCACCAGGAGCAGTTAATGTTACTGTAACATTAGCTGGTTCACCAGCTCCTTCTTCAACTCCAGCAGCAGCTACAGCTACAGGTGCAGCAGCAGTTACATCAAATTTTTCTTCAATTGCTTTTACTAAATCATTTAATTCTAAGATTGTAGCTTCTTCTAAGTAAGCTAAGATATCTTCATGTGTTAATTTTGCCATGTTTATTTTCCTCCAAATTTATCTAGCCGATTATTCAGCTGTTTCTTCTTTAGTTTCTTCAGTTGCTTCAACAACTGGTGTTTCATTAGCAGCCTCTTCTACTGGTGCTGCTTCTGCTGTGCTACCACTTTCTTTTGCTTCTGCAACAGCTTTTACTACGCGTGCAAACTTGCTAACTGGTGCTTGTAACATTCCAAGTAACATAGAGTACATACCTTCACGATTAGGTAAGCTAGAAATTTCTTTAACTTCTTCAACATTTAATAATTTACCTTCAACCACTGCTGCTTTAATAACTAAAGCTTCATGATCTTTAGCGAATTTTGCAAGTACTCTTGCTGGTGCTACAGCATCACTATTACCAAATGCAATTGCGTTTGGTCCTGTTAATTGAGCATTAAGCCCTTCATAATCAGTTGCTTCAGTTGCTCTACGAACTAATGAATTTTTATAAACTTTAAATTCAACATCTTCAGCACGTAAGTTTCTACGTAATTCTGTAACTTCCGCCACAGATAAACCACGATATTCAACTACTACTGCAGATTGAGCTCCTTTTAACTTAGCAGCGATTTCTTCGACTAATGCGCTTTTTGCTTTAATTGCTTCTGCTGACATTGTCACACCTCCTGTATTTTTTATATATGCAACAATATACTCAAACTAAAACTCTCGTAAAACGAGAGTCAAAGTCAATATATATAATATATTTCTTTAACACCTCGGTAACAAATTAAGGTTTCCCAGTTACTGTCTTGGGTATATTGATTGCGACTAATTAATAGCTACTATTTAGCAGCTGACACTTTAATGCTAGGTCCCATTGTAGATGAGATAGCAATATTTTTCATATAAACCCCTTTAGAAGTTGAAGGTTTAATTTTTACTAATAAATCATAGATTGCAGTAAAGTTTTCTATTAATTTATCATTATCAAAAGATACACGTCCAATTGTCATTTGAACATTTCCTTCTTTATCTGTACGGTAAGTTACCTTACCAGCTTTTGTTTCTTTTACAGCTTTAGCAACATCCATAGTTACTGTACCTGTTTTAGGGTTAGGCATTAATCCTTTAGGTCCAAGAATACGACCTAATTTACCTAATTCAGCCATCATATCAGGAGTAGCGATCATAACTTCAAAATCTAACCATCCTTTTTTGATGTCTTCTAAAATTTCTTTACCACCAACAACATCAGCACCAGCATCTTTAGCTTCTTGTGCTTTAGCACCTTCAGTAACAACTAAAACTTTTTTAGTTTTTCCAGTACCGTTTGGTAGTACCAATGCTCCACGTAACTGTTGATCAGCTTGACGAGGATCTACTCCTAATCTAAATGCAACATCTACAGCAGCATCAAATTTAACTTTACTTGTTTCTTTTACTAATGTAACTGCTTCTTCAATTGAATAAGCTTTACCTTTTTCAATTAACTTAGCAGCTTCTTGATATCTTTTACTTTTCTTTGCCATTACTTTTCCTCCTTAGTGGTCTAACGGATTATCCTTCCACAAATGACGATAATATTTTAATTTCTAATTATGCTTCGACTTCGATACCCATGTTACGAGCAGTACCAGCGATGATCTTCATTGCTGATTCTAAATCATTGGCATTTAAGTCTGGCATTTTGTATTCAGCGATTTCTTTTAATTTATCAGCTGATAACTTAGCAACAGTAGTAGTACCAGCATTGCTTGAACCTTTTTTGATCCCGCAAGCTTTTTTAATCATTTCAGCTGCTGGTGCAGTCTTCAATACAAAACTAAAATCTTTGTCATCGTACACTGTTAAAACAACAGGCACTGTTTCACCCATACGATCTTTAGTTTGATCATTGAATGCTGTACAGAATTTAGGCATTTGGATACCTGCTCCAGCTAAAGCTGGACCTGGTTTAGCTCCCCCAGCTGGGAATTGAATTTTCATAACTCTTACAACTTTTTTACTCACGCGACATAACCTCCTATATAAAATTTGTCCGTGCTGTGGTCAAATGGACATAGTCCTTCCACGCATAGTAACACATATTGCGTCACTTAGGAATTATACATTATTATTCGATAAATGCAATACTTTTTTAAAATTTTATTTCATATTTAAAATTAATAATACTTAAAAATAAAAAGATGAAAATCCTTTTTATCAAAAATTCCCATCTCCATACCAATTCTATTTATAATATACATATTCTTTTATTTCTTTATTATATATCGCTATTTTATTATCCTTTTCATTATAATAAACTTTACTACCAATTGCCTCTATCAAAGAATTTGTAACTTGTAAATCATTATCACAAGCCTCATTTACTTCTCCAATCAAAACATATTCTTCATTTATACTAGTTGTATTAGAACATTCTTTATCTAACCAATATATCTCGCCATTGTACATTATACCTGGTTTATATCCACCATCAACTTTTGATTTATCAGTTGAACAAGCTATTAAAAACAATAAAATTAACCCACAGACCAATCCTTTGTATAATATAGAATGCTTCATTACTACCCTCTACTTTCTATATATGCTCATTTTATATATTTAATTAACTTTAGTAAACATCATAAATCTATCCTAAAGCATTACATTTATCACTACATAAACATAATATATTTTCATATCTTTACTACTTCTCCAAATAGCTATAATTTTTATATTATCTAGTTTTATTATACAACTTTAAATATATTTTTTTACCATTTTAGATTCAATGGTTAAATTTTTGGATTCAACGGTCAATAAAAACTTTCTTTTATATTTTTCAACTACTCAAGCTCAAAATAAAAACCCCACAATGGAGGTCTCTATAATTCAATTTCTGTTTTCCACAATCCATGAAGATTACAATATTCATAAACAGTAGCTTTACCACTTTTACCAGCAATATTAAACTTCGCAACTGGTTCATCATCTGAAGTTAAAGTAACTTTCTTAATACTACTATCAGCAAATTCAATCCATATATTACTAATTAAGTGTTCTGGTGTCATTGGATGCATTACATCACCAACTACTGCAGTTAGGCAATCCCCATCCACCTTTAATACAGGAACATGTTTTTCAGTTGCTGCATCAACTGCCCCTGCTTTAATTTCTTCCATTTTTTTACCACAACACATTAATGGTACACCATGATCCTCAACCATTTCAACAACATTTCCACAGATTGGACATTTCAATAATTTCATCTTCAAGCCTCCTTTAAATTTATTTATCCCTTGCAATCACACTATAGCACATTTTAACAATAATAGTTACTAATATGCTTTATTATTTCTTTAACAAAACTCACTAATTATTATATCCTGTAAACATAAAATTATACATAAAAAGAGACTTCAACGAAGTCTCTCTATCTATTATCCTAAATTTTCAACCATTGCAAGATAAGAATCTACTTGTAAAGATGCTCCACCAACTAAAGCACCATCAATATCTGGTTGTTCTAGTAAAGTTTTTAAACCTTCAGGTTTAACAGAACCACCATATTGAATTCTTACTTGATCTGCAACTTCTTGACCATATAAATCAGCAATTACACTACGAATATATGCACAAACATCTTGAGCAATTTCATTAGTAGCTGTTTTACCAGTTCCAATAGCCCATACTGGTTCATATGCAATCACACTACGTGATGCACATTTTGGACATACATCTTTAAAAGCTGCAACTGTTTGAGTTTTAACAACATCTTTAGTTGTTCCAGTTTCATATTCTTCTAAAGTTTCACCAACACAAACAATTGGAGTCATATCATTTTTTAATACTTGTAACATTTTAGCATTAACTGTTTCATCAGTTTCACCAAAATATTGTCTTCTTTCAGAGTGACCTAAGATTACCCATTCAACTCCAATTTCTTTTAACATTTCAACACTAACTTCACCAGTATAAGCTCCGTTATCTTTGAAATGGCAGTTTTCAGCAGCAACTAATAAATTTTTAGTTCCTTCCTTAGCTGTTTGTAATGCCAAATATGGAGTTGCAATACCCCAATCAGCACTATCAGACACCTTAGCATCTACAGCTTCAACAAACGCTTTAGTTTCAGCGATTGTTTTATTCATTTTCCAGTTTCCTACGATAATTGGTTTTCTCATTATAATTTCCCCTTATTATTTATCATCGATTGCAGCGATACCTGGAAGAACTTTACCTTCCATATATTCTAATGAAGCCCCTCCACCAGTTGAGATGTGAGAAACTTTATCAGCATATCCAAGTTGCATAACAGCAGCGGCACTATCTCCACCACCGATAATAGTGTTAGCACCATCTAAATTAGCTAAAGCTTCACATACAGCGATAGTTCCTTTAGCAAATGGTTCCATTTCAAATACACCCATTGGTCCATTCCATACTACTGTTTTAGCACCATCTAATGCAGCTTTAATATTTTCAACAGATTTAGGCCCAATATCTAATCCCATATATCCATCAGGTACATCTTCACCACATACTTTAATATCACCTTCAGGTGCAAATGCTGTATTGATTACTGAATCCACTGGTAAGATTAACTTATCTCCACCTTTAGCAATCAATTCTTTAGCTACTTCAATACGATCATCTTCAACTAAAGAGTTACCGATAGAATGACCCATAGCTTTCATGAATGTATAAGTCATACCACCACCAACAATTACTTTATCAGCTACTTTTAATAAATTTTCAATTACTAAAATCTTATCAGAAACTTTAGCTCCACCTAAGATAGCAACCATAGGTCTTTCTGGATCATTTACAGCTTTTCCAATATAAGCAATTTCTTTTTCTACTAAGAATCCAGCTGCACTTGGTAAGTGAGCAGGAATACCAGCAGTTGAAGCATGTGCTCTATGTACAGATCCAAATGCATCTTCAACAAATACATCACCTAATGAAGCCCAATATTTTCCAAGTTCAGGATCATTTTTAGATTCACCAGCCTCATAACGTGTATTTTGTACTAAAATCACAGCACCATCAGTTGCATTTTTAATAGCATCTTCTAAAACCGCACCTCTTGTTGCATTAACAAAAGTAACAGGTTTTCCTAAATGTTTTTCTAAACAAGGAGCAACAACTGCTAAATCATTTTTAGCTTTATCTTCTTCTGTTTTTACTTTTCCTAAGTGTGAAAATAAAACCACACATTTTGGAGCTTGTTCTAATAGATAATTAATTGTAGGTAAAGCAGCTACAACACGATTATCATTAGTAATTTCTCCAGTTTCTTTGTTTCTAGGTACATTGAAGTCAACACGACATAAAACTACTTTTCCAGCGACTTCGATATCTTTAATTGTTTTTTTATCCATTTTCAATATTCCTCCATGGCTGAATTATATCACTGTTATTCATTGTTTTCAATTAATTTCATATAATATAATGAGGTGAAATATATGGAAAACAACCAATTAATCAACATCGACAAATTACCAGAATTACTTAAACATGATTATACATTTATCGATTTAAGAGATTCATTACAATTTAATAAAGTCCATTTACAAAAATTCATTAATATTCCTTATGAGAACTTTATCAACAATCCCCCTCATTTGTCTAAAAACAAGCCAATTTATTTAATTTGTTATAGTGGTAAAAGATCCCTAGAATTAGCCAAACGACTCTCTATGCAAGGTTATGATGCCTACAGTTTTAATGGCGGATTCTATGCCATAGAACACCCTATAAACAATCAGCTTTATTGATAAATTATATGTTAAAAAGAAAAAATAAAATTTCTACTTAGTAACTTCACAAAAAAGGTTACCCAAAACAATCATTTTTGTAACCTGTAACCTGTAACCTCTTATTAAATTAAAAAATAAAATATATTTATAGTGGTGCATTATAAAACCGCCCAACATATTTTTCCGATTTACTTACATTTATAATAACTTTAGGATCCACTTCCTTTAGCACCGCAATCACATCATCAACTTCATAACTTGAAACTATCGCCGTCAGCATTGACACTGGTGTTTTAGAATAGCCCCCCATACCATCTAAAGCCGTGATTCCATGATGAAATTTTTCACAATATACAGCCATAACTTCATCTTTATGTTTTGTAAATATCTGCATCATCACTCGTTTGTAGCGAGTATGAAAAGTTGAAATTGTTTTGGTTGATAAAAATTGAAACAATATAGAATAACCTGCTGCTTCAAAACCAAAAATACAACCAAATACACTAAGCATTAAAACATTGAAAACAAATACCTGATTCCAAATCTCCTTACCGCTTTTATTAGAAACATATAAAGAAATAAAATCTGTACCACCACTTGAAGCGTTTCCCTTCAAAGCAATAACAATACTACCACCAAACAAAAAGCCACCAAAAATCACATTTAAAATTTTATCATCAAACAAAAGTACACGTGGAACAAACGGCAAAAATAATGAAGTAAAAACTACTTGTAATAGTGAAAAAAATACAAATCGTGGTGAAATCTTTTTAGCACAAAATAAAGCCACTGGAATATTTAAACATAGCAAACCTATTGATGTAGGAATACTTATCCCAATCAATTCACCAATCATATCTAACATAATAGCTATCCCCATAAAGCCACCTGACAAAATACCAGCAGGTCTTACTAAATTTTTTGTCGCAAAAGCCATGATTAGCGATGATAAAAATACTGCACTAAAACTAATCAAACATTTCCTCTTTTTTATATCCATGTTACTGATCCCCTTTTATACGCCCCGATTATAGCACAGTGATTGTATCAAATAAAGAACAATTATAATTATTTTTGATAAAAAAGATTTCTCCATCCCCTTTATAATTAGATTAATTTATATTCTTTTAATTGATTTTCAATATCATGCTCATCAATCGTACAACGACATTCACCAAGTTCAATTGCTGGCTTAGTTTTACCATGATAATCACTACCACATGTAATTAAAATTTGATGTTTTTTTCCCACCCGATAGAAATATTCAACTGTTTCAGGACTATGATAATTACTAAAAGCCTCAACTCCCTCTACCCCTAATTCCACCATCTCATCAAAAATTTCAAATTTACCTTTTAAATTATTTCCAGGATGAGCCAAAACAACTATTCCACCATGCCTTTTTATTAAATCAATAGTTTCTTTTAAAGTTGGATAAACTATTTCTGTATAACATGGTTTCCCTTGGGCATAAAAATCCCAATAAAAATTAACATATGGATTGTCACCTCGCTCTCCCCCATTACGATATGGTTTTAATAAAGGATTTTCATTATAACGCTGATCATTTAATAATGCCTCACCAAACATTTCCCCTGTATAAACACCATTACCACTTAAAGCATCTAATGCCACTTGATCAACATCAAAACCTAACATATTTGTTAATTTTACTTTTTCCTTAGAACATTCTAATTCCTGCTTTAAAATATTTTTTTCCAAAGTAACAAAGTCATCATGACTATAATCTATACCATAGCCTAAAATATGTAGATTAATTCCATTATAAGTACAGTCAATTTCGACACCAGGAATATATTTAATATTTAATCTAGCTGCAGCTTCTTTTGCTTCATCAATTGCTTTAATACTATTATGATCAGCAATTGACATAATTTTAATCCCTGCTTTGTAACATTGTTCAACTAATTGAATTGGGGTAAACTCACCATCATCACTATATTTTGAATGTATATGTAAATCAATATATTTTTCCATTTATTTGTCTCTCTTTCACATTTTATTTTTTAATACTTCAATACAATCCACCCTTAATTAATTGATCTAAGTTATCGGTATCAATAATTTTGGGCCAATGTTCTGTAGGCAAGTAATTAATTGTCTCAAATCTAACTCTTCAAATACATCACTCTAAACCCTGCTAACTTCTGAATTGATAACACAACAAAACGTTGCTAATTGTTTTAATAGTAAATCTTTAAGTAGTATTTCTTCTTGCTCATAATAACTAACAAACAACAAATATGATAGTTCACCTACAAAATCAAAATACCCTCTTCATAATCGATGATTAATTAAAATACCACGCCCAATATATTTAATCTTAGGTTGATACATTAACACTAAATAATAATATTTAGATAATGAATCTCAAATTCTATGTTAACAACATTAATATCAATTGTCCATTATCATTTCAAGATCAAAATGCTCTTTCAATAACATTGCTAATCCACAATTTCGTAACACTTTAAAATCACAAGTTATAATTTTTCCATCTTTACATATTTTTAGTACACTTAATTCTAATACAGTTATTTTATATTAAATTACTTATAGCATCTAATAATTCATCAATTAAGTCATCTTCACCAATAAGCCTGTAATTTTAATCAAACATTTCCCCTTTTTTATCTTTCGTCATAACAAACATAAGATTATATATTCATTATAATAAGATTATTATTAATATAAATGTTTTATTCATAAAAATTTGATACAATAGACATTGAGGTGAACTATATGTCTGATTCTTTGATTACTAAACGGGCTCTAGCTAAAACTTTAAAAGAACTATGTCAGTATCGTAACTTTGAAAAAATTTCGATTAATGATCTAACAAATAAATGTGGTTTAAATCGCCAAACTTTTTATTATCATTTTCAAGATAAATACGATTTATTACAATGGCTTTACTATGATGAATTATTTGCAGATATTGAAAATATAATCACATTTGATAATTGGGATCAATGTTTACTTAAAGTTTTAGTAAAAATACATCAAGAAAAAGACTTCTATATTAATACAATTAATACTAATGAACAATATTTTTATCAAGATCTTTTTAATTTAGCACAAAAATGTTTTTATGATGCCATTACAAAACTTGATTCCAACTACTCTGTATCAACACAAGAAAAAAATTTTTTTAGCGAATTTTACGCTTATGGTATTTCAGGTACTGTTCTTCATTGGATTAAAACAAACATGAAAATAGAACCAGTAAAACTAGCACAAAAATTAAAAAAAATTGCTACTCAAAGCGAAATCTTTGCTGCTAATTTATTAAAACATTAGACAATTACTATTATCTGTCCAGTATTTAGACAAAATAAAATTTTTGTTTAAATACTTTTTTTATTTTTTGACTATACTATTAACTGTAAAAGAAAGAAGGATTGATAATATGAAAACTAAAACAAAATTATTAACTAGTGCTGCACTTCTCACTGGTGTTGGAGCAGTAATCACTAAAAAATACTTTAACAATAAAGAAGATATTAAAGAGCCAGTTAAAATTACCAATCAACAAGTATATTTAATTGGTGGTGGTCTTGCTAGTATGGCTGCTGCTGCTTATTTGATTCAAGATGGACATATGGATGGTAAAAATATTCATATTTTTGAAGGCATGAAAGTTCTTGGGGGTAGCAATGATGGTGCTGGTTCTATCGAAAACGGGTTTATTTGTCGTGGTGGACGTATGTTAAATGAAGAAACTTATGAAAACTTTTGGGAATTATTTGATCGAATCCCATCAATTGATCATCCTGGTCAAAGTGTTACTAAAGAAATCTTAGATTTTGATCATTTACATCCTACTGAAGCTCGTGCAAGATTAATTGATCGTCATGGTAAAATTCTTGATGTCAAATCAATGGGATTTGATAATAATGATCGTTTAACTTTAGGAAAACTAATGATTACTCCTGAATCTAAACTAGATGACATTAGTATTGAACAATGGTTTAAAGATACTCCACATTTTTTTACTACTAATTTTTGGTATATGTGGCAAACTACTTTTGCTTTTCAAAAATGGTCCAGTGTTTTTGAATTAAAACGTTATATGAATCGAATGATTTTTGAATTTCCTCGAATTGAAACTTTAGCAGGGGTAACTAGAACTCCATATAATCAATATGAATCAGTTATTTTACCAATTAAAAAATATTTAGATAGACATAATGTTAATTTTATTACAAATACGACAGTTACAGATATTGATTTCAAAGACGATGAAACTATAACCGCTAAAGTTATCCATATAAATAAAAACGGTAAAGAAGAAAAGATAATACTTAATGATAATGATTTATGTATTATGACAAATGCTTGTATGACCGATAGTGCTACATTAGGAGATTATAAAACTCCTGCCCCAAAACCAGTTGAAAGACCAATATCAGGTGAATTATGGTATAAAGTTGCTAAAAAGAAACCTAATTTAGGTAATCCTGAACCATTCTTTAATAATGCCAAGGAAACAAATTGGGAAAGTATTACAGTAACTTTAAGAGGAAATAAATTCTTAAAAATAATTGAAGAATTTACAACTAACATACCTGGCAGTGGGGCTTTGATGACTTTTAAGGATTCTTCATGGTTAATGTCAATAGTAATTGCAGCACAGCCACATTTTAAAGCACAGGATGCCAATACAACAATTTTCTGGGGCTATGGATTATATACAGATCGTTTAGGTGATTATATTAAAAAACCAATGAAGGATTGTACAGGTGAAGAAATATTTGATGAATTATTGTATCATCTGCATCTAATCGATCGTAAAGAAGAAATCAAAGAAGATATCATCAACGTTATTCCTTGTATGATGCCTTATGTTGACGCTCAATTCCAACCACGTAAAATGAGTGATCGTCCTAATGTAGTTCCTAAAGGGTCCACTAATTTTGCGATGATTTCACAATTTGTAGAGATTCCTGAAGATATGGTTTTCACTGAAGAATATTCTGTTAGAGCCGCAAGAATTGCAGTTTATAAATTATTAGGCATTAATAAACCAATTTGTAAAGTTACCCCTTATAATAAAGATCCAAAAGTCTTAAAAAAAGCTTTAGAAACAGCTTATCGTTAGTAATAGTAATGTAAAAAGGCAAAATCAATTATAATCGATTTTGCCTTTTTACATATAAATCTATTTTCTATAAATTATTTATTTTTATTTTTCATTTTATAAATAACTACACCTGCAATAACCACTACTGCTACTACCATCAATACTATGTATGGTGTCATATTTGTACTATCACCTGTAAGTACAGCATTCATCTAAATCACCCCTTTGCATTATTTTACCGCTAAAACAACATAAGTGCAAATAATAAATTTGTATCTAATATTCATTTTTCCTGATTAAATATCCAACTAATTATATGTAGATAATATAATCGAACGACACTATTATTATCTTAATAATCCAAATTTTTATCTATACATTTTTTTAAATTTCTTCAAGTAAATTATATACGATTTATTGCTCTAATCATCAATTCAAATACTTCTCTTCTTTTTCTTCTACTAACCTCTACTATCATATCACTATATTTTAATTTTATATTCATACCAACCATAAAAGCTATTTTATCAATATTTATAATTTGATTCTTATTCACTAATACAAATTGTATTGGTAGTGTTTTGATAACATCTTTGATTGATATATATCCTAAATCATCATATCCGTTTTTTTTATAAACATATAAATGTCTATCTATGTATTCAATAAGTAATATTTCAGCGGGTTTATAGCAATAAATATCATTTTTTGTAGTTATCATAATATTTTTATTAATATCTACATATTCTAAAATTTCTTTAATAATCTTTTTAAATTCAATATCAATTTGATTCTTAATAATATAACCAGCAACATTTATTCCTATTGCTTCTGTAATTCTATCATATGAGTTTGTAACAACAACTATGATTATTTGATTACTTTTTAATTTTCTAACTATATCAATTCCATCTATTTCTAATAAATCTATTTCCAAAAACAATACATCATATTTATTTCTATTTTCCAAAAAAATATGTGGGCTTTCATACATATCAATATCAAATCCACTAACATAACTATTATCAATTATTAATTGTTTAATCTTATCACAAAAATCCTTATCATTATCTAATATAGCTATTTTCATATTTATCTCTCCCCATAATTAATGATACTATTTTATCAATACATTATAAATATTTCAACCAACTTCAATATCTTTTTAGGGCAATCGGATAAAAACCAATAAGAATACTATTGGTAAATAGTACTGTTCCATTATAATACATAATGTTTTATTTATGATCCAATCTATAATAACAAGTTATTTTGATTTCTAAAAAGGATAGAATTCTTGAACAGAATATCTATCCTTTATAAGTATTATGAAAATAAATTTAATATTGTATCAATTTGATCATTGGTATAATTTCTATTTTTTAATTCACCCACTGTACAATTTTTTAAAATCCAAATATGTTTTAGATAATTCTGCAATGCTTCTGATAGTTCTGTGTATATAATATCATCCTGTTTTAAACTAGCTTTTGATTGAAACAAAGTTTTATTTCTATAAGTTTCAACATTAGATTTTAATTGTAAATAAAACCATAAAGAAAGATATTATTATTCTAAACTACTTTTTCATATTAATAATCTTCAAAATATCTTTTCACCAAATATTTAAAACTCATATTTAAGTAATTATAAAAAGTAAATTATTTATAATTTATATTATCTACTATGATTCGTATATTAAAAAATTCAAACATAATATATAATATCGTTTAATAAACAAAACAATAACAAAAAATTTAATCATTTTTGTAAAGTTCATTTTCTAACCGTTTGAATTTATGACTTATATATACACCCAAGATAGAAATCTGAATAGCAATAAATAGTACAGGTATTATTACCCATCACAGAATTACTTCCTGGAGAAGATATAAGATTCATCACTCCAATATATAAAATAAATACTATAAAAGTCAATACTGCGATTAAAAAAGCAGTTAAAAAATATTTAATTATTTTCATAAAACATGTCTCTTCCTTTATAATGCTAATTTTTATAATTCAATATCAAACTATCTATCTTCTATTTATATTTTAATTGATACATGATAAAAAAATATACAGATTAACTAATCAATAATAAATAGATTTTATAATTTAAAATTGTAATAATATTATATTTTCTATATTTGCATTAAATAACATAAATTTAATAAAAACCAAAAACATATTGTAAACTCCAATACCTCCTTTTTATACTATTTTTCTCTGTTAAAATATATAAAGTTATTTAACTTAAATCGTTCAGGAACTGAATTTTATCACAAAACCTTTTTAATAAATAATATCATTCTATAAAGTTTTTATTATAATCCTCAATCTAATATTTCTTTAACTTTCTTTAAAACAATTAAAATTAATGGAATTGCCATAATAAGATATAAATAAAACATCAATGAAGTAATCCCTAGTCCTTCTCCTATATCATAAAACATATTTATAAAATAGCCGAATATAAGAAAATATATTCTAGATAGAGCAATTCCAATAATAAGTAACATTATATTTATAATTACTTTTCTCATATTTTCACCTTCTTTACATATTTTACTTAAATATTATTGGAAATTTATAATGGTATTCTTCTTATCTTTATTATACATCAATTATTTATTATTATGATATTTATTGATCCAACGGTTAAATTTAAGGATTCAATGGTTAAAAAAAGCTATAAACCATAATCTATATTTCAGTTTCAAAAAAAACGAAAAAAAACAATCATATTATTCTACATAAAAAGAATCAACTGATTAATCTAATTTGATTAATATATAGTTGATTCTTTTAATTTAATTTAGTAATTAACACCTATTGTGAAGAATTAGATTCATTTCATGAAAAAGTCAAAAAGAATGTACAAAGATGTTTCAAAGAAGTAATGAAACAGAAGGGACATTCGGCGATTTAAAACAAAATCAAGGATATAACAGATTACGCCGAAGAAGAGAATCCGGTGTGAAATTGGAAATATATATGATAGCAATAGGACAAAATATTAGAAAATATCACCGAAGATAAATAGAAAATAAGAAAAAGGCGGAGAAATTATTGTCAGAATTAAATTAAAAAACAAATTTTTTTGAAAAAGAGCAAGTTCTTTTTAAGTGCGTCAAAAATTCATAAAAGTTATTCACAATGAAACAACTTCTATGGATTTTTTTATATGAAAGGGATTAACAAAAAAAAGAGCTGAACGCTCTAAATAATTAACAAAAATTACTTAGTCGTTACAGCCCCCTTATAAATCTAATAATCATCCTTCTTTTAAAATATCATTTATTCTATAGCAACCTTTATCTTATAATTTGTATATTTAAATTATTATAGATTATTAATCTAACTTAATGATATTGTACTGAAATATAAATATTTAAGGTAACAGCTTCCATTATTTCATCTTTTGATCTTTTTCTATTGATTTAAACTTTATGAAGAATATTATAGAAAATACTATAAATCCCTGTAATAAAAATGTAGAAAAGTTCTTACCAGCAAAACGAATACCACAAGCATTAATAGTTATAGATATTAAAACAAAAATAAATCCAATTAACATAGATATAGCTGCATACAAAATATTGACTAATATTTTTGAAGTTGTTTTTTTATTAATATTCTCAACAATTTTTTTCAAAATATACCCCTTCCCATTTGATTTAAAAAATAATAATGATTGGATATTTTATAAATTTGTTTAATTTTTCATATTTCTTTATGCCTTTTCATATCTCAATTTTCTTCTCTGTTGAGCCCACAATAGAGCTTGATATGAATTTGGTGGATATCCAGAATCAACTGGTTGTGGTTGGTATGCAATTGCTTTTGCATTACCTCCTAAATTCTTGATTATAGTCTCGCTTACATGTGACTCAATCCAGTCAGTTACTGTAGTTCCAACAAAATACATAGCAATATGATCTATTACTGTGACAGCCAACCCTACTTTCCATGATACAAAACATAATGCAACATCAAACCATATACCTTCACCATTAACATCTTCTTTTTGAAATTCATTCAATTCTTTAAAATCACAATTACAATAAATCCCTTTTTTCTTTTTCATATTTTCCTCCATTTCTGTCCACATCCAGTAGATGCAAAACATATAATCAAAGTCTTATTTTGCTATTAATATAAATTACTTTAAATATCAACATATAATTAATGTCTATGTTTTTCTATTAATAATATATTTTCTCACTCCTCTTTTTATTTAATCTATATTTCAATACCTAAAATATCCAAAAAGTATTTAAAATAGCTTTTACTTTTATACTGAATTCTAGCAGTTCCAGTTATCCCACTCGATATATTAATTTTTTCATTTTTTGAATTAAGTAAATAATTATTATCTAATAAAATTTCACCTTTAAAATAAATTTTTTCATCATAACTTACAGATGAATCTATATCAATAGATTTAATTGTTCCACGTAAAGTTCCATACTCTTGTTGACTTAACCCATCAATTAAAATATCAACTTTATTTCCAACTTTAACAACACTTCTATCTTTTGAAGGTATCATAATTACAAAATTCTGTTTTGTACTTTCTTGAGAAATTGATGCAATTTCTTGTCCAGCTTCAATATACATACCATTTTTCAATTTTGGGTTTAAATGAATTATGCCTGTTTTATTTGCTATAATATTAATTTCTTTTGTTTCCATTGCTTCTAATTGGGATTGATATTGTAAAACTTGATTTTGTAAGGTGTTTTTTTCATTTGTTGCACTATTATAATTATCTAGGAAAAAAAATCTTTTTCTTATATCATATATTCTAACTTGCTCATTTATTTGTACTTCATCATACCCTAAATTTTCTAAATATGATTTATTAACCTCATATTCTGAACACTCAATAAAATATTTCTCTACTTTATAATAGAATTCCTGTTCTATTAGGTCATTAGAGTTAAATGAATTAGTTTTATTTTTTAAATTTTCTTGAAGTTTTTCATATAATTGAATTCTGTTACTTAAATATTCGATATTTTTAACTAATTGTACTTTTTCAATATCATTACTATTAATTTCAACTATAATATCTCCTTTATTAACAAAACTCCCCTCATTTACATTTACTTTTATAATTTCGCCTGGATATTTATTTACAACCAAACTTTTATCTTCAGCTTGTAAAACACCATCCACTTTAACAACTTCTATTTTTTTATTCGTTAATGATAAATAAATTAAAATAGAAGTCACCAATAATACAATAATCAAAAAATAATTAATAATTCTTGGAGGTTGTTTATCAAAAATAAATCTTTTATTATTTAAATCATCAATCAAATATTCTTTCATAACTATTACCCTCCATATTTTACTAACTTCCTATAGGTATTAGACATTTCCAACAACTTTTTGTGATCTCCTATAGCTTCGATTTTTCCGTTATTTAATACAATAATTTTTTTAAAATCTTTAATAGAACTAACTCTGTGCGATACAACTACAACCGTCTTATCACTATAATATTCTAATATATTATCATAAATTATTTTTTCAGATATTAAATCCATATTACTTGTTGATTCATCCATCAATAAAATATCTGCATCATTTATTACTCCTCTTGCTAAAGCTATTTTTTGCTTTTCCCCACTTGAAATATTAATATTTTCAGTTAAAATTGTTGAATAACGATGTGGTAAGTTTGATATAAATTCATCGCAACCTATCTTTTTACATACTGATATTATCTTTTCGATATTTACTTTATTATTCATACATAAATTTTCTTTGACAGTTCCAGTAAAAATTTCTGCTTTTTGAGGGACATATGATATTTTTTTTCTAAGACTTAAAATATCAATATCTTTAATATTTAAACCATTAAATTTAATCTCACCTTGATCATGTACACATATTCTCACAAATAATTTTAGTAAAGTTGACTTACCACAACCACTTTTCCCTACAATTGCAACTTTTTCTCCATGTTTTATATTCAAATTAATATCAGTAAGTGTATTTTTCCTTTCACCATATCTAAAAGATACATTTGATAGGGAGATTTCATTAATTTTATTAATAGTTATTCCGGAATTTTTCTCTTCTTCAAATTGCAATAATTCATTCATTCTGTCAGATGCTATTTGAACTTCCTGTATTTGTAGTTGAAGACTAATAAATCTCAAAATCGGCGACATAAAATATGATGATAATGATATAAATGATAAATATGTACCTATTGACATTTCATTTTTAAAAATTAAATTAACACCTATATATGTTAGAATCAAATTTCCGATTGAATTAAGCACACCTGCTAAAACAGCTTGTACGTTTGTTAGTATTCCTTGTTTAAAAGTAAGTCTTAACGTAGGTATAAAATCTTCCTCTATTCTTTCTAAAAGAACGTTTTCATACGAATGTGCTTTTACTGTTTCTATATTAGAAATTGCTTCAATTATTGTTGAATTTAATTTTGCATTTAACTCCATTGATTTCTTATTAAAATGTTCATATGGTTTTTTAAATAGATATATTAGCAAGGCATTTAAAAATACAACAATACATATAATAACAAAAAGTTTTACATTCAAGTTTATTAAAATAATCATAGCTATGCTCAAAGATACTATATCTATTAATATACCTAAGGTTACCTCTAATAGAATAGTTTTAATTGTCATAGAATCAGTAAACCTTGTTATTATATCCCCAACACGTTTAAGCTGAAAAAAATTCATTGGTAATTTTAAAATATGATTAAAATAATCTAAAACAATATCTAAATCTAATTTTTGCGATAAATACAACAAGAATACAGATCTAATAAATATTAAAAAATGATTTAATAAATATAATATAAAAAACACAATACAATATAATAATACTGTTGTTTCTAATTTATATGGTATAATTTCATCCATTAAATATTTATTAAAAAATGAAAATATGATTCCTAATCCAGTAAATATTAATGATGCTATGATAGTTTGAATAACAATTAATTTTTGTTTTTTTAATAAATTATAATATAATTTGTAAACTTTATTTTCTTTATTCAAAATTAAACTTTCATCAATTTGATTATTTTTAGGATATAGTAGCATAAAAATCCCATCACTAATCAAATTAAAATCACTTATTGTAATTTTTTTTCTTTTTCCAATTGGATCATTGAAAAATACATATTTTTTTCTAATTTTTGTTATAACAATATAGTGTGTGCCACCATTTGATAATGTTATGTGTGCAATAGCTGGTAAAGTAAAACCTTTTTGTAAGTCGTTTTCTTTGATTTTTATTATTTTAACCTCAAAATTTGCAAGTCTCGCCCCCTTTTCTAAACCGCGTATAGAAGTCCCAAGATAATCTGTGCCAACAGATCTTCTTAATTTATTTATATCAATATTTTTTTATAATATAAAAATATCATCTGTAAAGCTGACACACCACAATCGGTACTTTCTCTTTGTTTAACTAATGGTACTCTCCTCATACATAATCCTCCCCGATTAATATCTTATATATACTTAAATATATATTGTGCATTATTATTAATAAAATATCACATAGTTTTAAATAATATTAACTCTGACAGTTCTAACATAAATTACTACATACTTTCACTAACCACTTTCTTATTTAATAACAATTTCTAAATTTCAGCAGCTTTATTACCACAAAATTCTATTTTCTAAAAAGAATACTTTCAAATAATTACCATTTCCAGAAAATACAAACTTATCACAATTATCAGACTTTACGTAAGTAAATTTAAATTTTTTACTCTTTTATGAAAATACTATTAACTCTTTTTTATATTTAAAACACCAATTAAATCAAATACTATTTTTCTATGAGATGATATATTATCATTTATTTTAATCAATGAAACGATGACTGAAAAAATAATACATTTTATTACAAACACTAGTGTTAAGCTACTATTTCTATATCATAAAACTATTTAACTCTACTTCAGACTAAGCAATCTATTCAAATACATATAAATTATCAACAAAGAGGATTTTTAAAGATATTATAAATATTTTCAGTTCTTTAATTTTTATTAGAGGCTATAATTATCCATTTTAACTTATCTATCAATTACTATAATATATGCATCACGAACCCCAAAATAAATCTATTCTTTCTATATAATTTTCTTTAATATTTATCCATCATCTCTCTCCAACTTTTTTCTAACTAATTGATATCTGGTAATTCTATTATAAATGATTTTATTTGATTTTTTATTTTTATTGATCCAACGGTTCAATTTAAGGATTCAATGGTTAAAAAAAAGCTATAAACCATAGTCTATAGCTTTAACATATTATTTATTTTTTAAATCTGTAGCATCGAACGTTTCAGCAATCGGTCCTCCTGGTGCAACCATTGGGAATACCTTATCATCTTTATCAATTACACATTCAATCACAACAGGCCCATTGTGTTCCAAAGCTTCTTTAATCGCTGGAGCAACTTCTTCTTTAGTTGTAACCTTAATAGCTTTACATCCTAAACCTTCAGCAACTTTACAAAAATCAACTTTATCCGTTAAGATCGTATTTGAATAACGTTGTTCATAGAACAGTGTTTGCCATTGACGAACCATTCCTAGTACCTGATTATTTATAACTACTTGAATTACTGGAATATTATAACGACTTAAAGTTGCTAGTTCGTTCATATTCATTCTAAAGCAGCCATCACCTGCAATATTGAAAACCATTTGATGAGGATTACCTAATTTAGCTCCCATAGCAGCACCTAAACCAAACCCCATTGTTCCTGCTCCACCAGATGAAATAAACTGACGAGGATATTTATAGTGATAATATTGAGCAGCCCACATTTGATGTTGCCCAACATCAGTACAAATAATCGCTTCACCATTTGTTAAATAATCAATTTGTTCAATAACATATGGTCCTGTTAATCCTTCACCAGCATATTCTAATGGATATTGTTCTTTTAAATCACGAATTTCTTTTAACCAATGAGGGTGATTTTGTCTTGTAAGTTTAGCATTCAATTCTGCTAAGATATTCTTAGCATCACCAACAATCCCTAAATCAACAATTATATTTTTATTAATTTCAGCTGCATCAACGTCAATATGAATAATTTTAGCATCCTTAGCAAAACGATTTGTATCGCCAGTAACCCGATCAGAAAAACGTGCTCCAATAACAATCAACAAATCGCATCTACTAACTCCAAAATTAGAAGCCTTCGTACCATGCATTCCAAGCATCCCAGTATAACGTGGACGAGTATTATCATAAGCCCCTTTACCCATTAATGAATCAGTAACAGGTGCATCAATCTTTTCTGCAAATTCTTTTAACTCATTAGAAGCACCACTAGCAATTGCTCCACCACCAACAAAAATAAATGGCTTTTCACTAGCTTCAATCATTTTAACCGCTTCATCTAAATCAACACTACCATAAGTATATTTTCGTGGTTCAATTACTTCAGGTACGCATGGTTCAAAATCAATAGAAGCAGCTGTTACATCCTTTGTAATATCCACTAATACTGGTCCAGGTCGACCCTCTTTAGCAATTTGAAATGCTTTACGAATTGCTGGAGCTAAATTTTTAATATCCTTAACAATAAAATTATGTTTAGTAATTGGCATTGTTACACCAGTAATATCTATTTCTTGAAAACTGTCTCGACCAAGCAAAGATACCGCTACATTGGCAGTAATTGCAACAAGTGGAGTCGAATCCATATATGCAGTAGCAATTCCAGTAACTAAATTAGTAGCCCCTGGTCCTGAAGTAGCCATACATACTCCGACTTTTCCTGTTGCTCTAGCATATCCATCAGCTGCATGAGCAGCTCCTTGTTCATGGGATGTTAAAATATGATGAATTTTATCTTGATACTTATACAATGCATCATAAATATTTAAAATTGTTCCCCCTGGATAACCAAACACAGTATCTACACCTTGTTCAATTAAACACTCTGCAACAATTTCTGAACCTGTTAACTTCATCGCAATTCCCTCCTTATTACTTATCTTCTTTAGCTTCAAGAATTGCTCCACGATCAGCAGAAGTTACCATTGAGGCATATCTTACCAAATAACCACTCGTAATTCTTGGCTTTCTTGGCTGCCATTTTGCCTTACGTTTAGCTAATTCTTCTTCACTTACTTCAACATTCATAGAATGTTCTAAAATATTAATATTGATAATATCGCCTTCTTCAACCAAAGCAATTGGTCCTCCAGCTGCAGCTTCTGGTGAAACATGCCCGATTGAAGCCCCTCTAGTAGCCCCAGAAAAACGACCATCAGTAATCAAGGCAACATCTTTATCTAAGCCCATTCCTGCAATCTCACTAGTTGGTGATAACATTTCACGCATTCCTGGTCCACCTTTTGGTCCTTCATAACGAATTACAACAACATCACCTTTAACGATCTTACCAGCTCTAATTGCTGCAATTGCATCATCCTCACTATCAAACACACGAGCTGGTCCACTATGAACCATCATTTCTTTAGCTACTGCTGATTGTTTTACCACTGCTCCATTAGGAGCTAAATTTCCTTTTAATACTGCAATTCCACCATATGGTGCATAAGGGTTTTCAACAGTACGAATAATTTCAGGATTTAAATTAATACAATCTTTAATATTTTCACCAACTGTTTTACCAGTTACAGTCATAATATCAGTGTACAATAAACCAAGTTTATTAATTTCATTCATTACAGCATATACACCACCAGCATCATTTAAATCTTCCATAAATGTATCACCAGCTGGTGCTAAATGACATAGATTGGGAGTTTTCTTACTAATTTCATTTGCTATTTCTAAATTTAATTCAACTCCTGCTTCATGAGCAATGGCTGGTAAATGAAGCATTGAGTTTGTTGAACAACCAAGTGCCATATCAATAGTTAAAGCATTATGAAAAGCTTTTTCATTCATGATATCACGTGGTCTAATATCCTTTTTAATACATTCCATGATCTGCATTCCAGCATGTTTTGCCAGTCTAATTCTTTCGCTATATACAGCTGGAATAGTACCATTTCCTTTAAGTCCCATTCCTAAAACCTCAGTTAAACAGTTCATTGAATTAGCTGTATACATCCCTGAACATGATCCACAAGTTGGACAAGCTTTTTGTTCAATTTCATGAAGTTTTTCTTCAGTAATTGTACCTGCATTAAACTGTCCCACAGCCTCAAATAATGAAGATAAACAAGTTTTATTTCCATCTACCTTGCGTCCTGCTAACATTGGTCCCCCTGATACAAAAACAGTTGGAATATTTAAGCGAGCAGCAGCCATTAATAAACCAGGTACATTTTTATCACAATTAGGAATCATAACTAAACCATCAAACTGATGAGCTGTAGCCAATGCTTCTGTACTATCAGCAATTAATTCACGAGTAACTAATGAATATTTCATTCCTGTGTGATTCATGGCAATCCCATCACATACTGCAATAGCTGGTATTTCGATTGGTACCCCACCAGCTAAATAAATTCCCTTTTTAACTGCATCAGCAATTTTATCAAGGTTCATATGCCCTGGTACAATTTCATTATATGAATTTACAACCCCAATCAATGGACGTTGTAATTCCTCGTCTGTATATCCTAAAGCATTAAATAATGATCGATGTGGCGCTCTTTCAGTTCCACTTTTTACATTATCACTACGCATTTTATTTCCCCCTTTTCTCTTTATAAATTGGCAACTATTAAGTCACCCATTTCTTTAGTTCCTACTATTGTTTTATTTTCTGACATAATATCAGCTGTACGATATCCTTGTTTTAACACTTTTTCAATTGCTTCTTCTATATCTTTTGCTTCTTGATCTAAATCAAATGAATAACGAAGCATCATTGCTGCTGATAAAATAGTTGCAATTGGATTAGCAATATTTTTACCAGCAATATCTGGAGCACTACCATGACTTGGTTCATACATTCCAAATTTATCCTCACGTAAAGAAGCACTAGATAACATTCCAATTGATCCAGTCACCATACTCGCTTCATCACTTAAGATATCACCAAACATATTTTCCGTTAAGATAACATCAAACTGCTTTGGATCTTTAACTAATTGCATTGCACAATTATCAACTAACATGTGTTCTAATGTTACTTCTGGATAATCCTTGGCTACTTCACTTACAACTTTACGCCATAATCTAGAAGTATCAATAACATTAGCTTTATCAACACTAGTAACTTTTTTATTACGTTTCATTGCAATATCAAATGCCCGTTTTGCAATTCTTCTGATCTCTGTTTCACTATAACTCATTGCATCATGAGCCACTAATTCACCATTTTCTTCTTTGGTTGAACGCTTTCCAAAATATAAACCACCAGTAAGTTCTCGCATGATCATCATATCAAACCCACCTTCAGTTAGTTCTTCTTTTAAAGGACAAGCACCCTTTAATTCATCATATAAAACTGCTGGTCTTAAATTAGCAAACAATCCTAATTCTTTACGAATCTTTAATAAACCTGCTTCAGGTCTAAGATTTGGTTCTAACTTATACCATGGTGAAGTAGTTGTATCCCCACCAATTGAACCTAGTAAAACACTATCACTATTTTTAGCGATTTCTAAAGCTTCATCAGTTAATGGTACACCATGTGCATCAATTGAAGCCCCTCCCATTAAAATCTGGGTATAATTAAATTTATGACTATATTTATTAGCAACAGCATCTAATACCTTCATTGCTTCTTCTACAATTTCTGGTCCAATCCCATCACCTTTAATTACTGCAATATTTTTTTCCATCATTCTTACCCCTTTTTACTATTTACATAATTGACTAAACCATCTACTTCAATCATTTTTTGTAAAAACTCTGGAAATGGCTGACTTTGATAAGTTTGACCTTTAGTAACATTAGTAATTATACCAGTTGAAAAATCAACAGTTACTTCATCATCCTTATCAATTCCCAATACCGCTTCAGGACATTCCATAATTGGAAAACCAATATTAATTGAATTACGATAAAAGATACGAGCAAAACTTTCAGCAATTACACATTTAGTTCCTGCTGTCTTTAAGCATAATGGCGCATGTTCTCTTGAAGAACCACAACCAAAATTTTTTCCAGCAACAATAATATCACCTAGTTCAACTGTTTTAGCAAAATCAGGATCAATATCCACCATTGCATGACTAGCTAACTCTTTAGCATCAAATGAATTTAAATAACGAGCTGGAATAATTACATCTGTATCTACGTTATCACCATATTTATATATTTTCATTACTCTTCACCTACTTTTTCAGGATTTGCAATATACCCAGCAATAGCACTAGCTGCTGCTACTTCTGGAGAAGCTAAATAAATTAAAGCTTCTGTATCCCCCATACGACCAACAAAATTACGATTAGTTGTTGACACACATCTTTCACCTTTAGCCATAACCCCCATATGACCTCCCATACAAGGTCCACAGCTTGGTGTATTAAAAGCACATCCAGCTTCAACAAAGATTTCTGCTAAACCTTCCTGGATACATTGAACAAAGATTTTTTGAGTCGCTGGAACAACCATTACTCGAACATTTTTAGCCACTTGTTTTCCTTTAAGAATAGCAGCTGCTTTACGTAAATCAGATAGACGACCATTTGTACAAGAACCAATTACCACCTGATCAATCATAATTTTATCCATTATTTCAATTTCATCAATTGTATGTCCATTCCCTGGTAAATGAGGGAAGGCTACAGTTGGTCTAACTTTACTTAAATCTATTTCAATCACTTCATCATACACTGCATCTTCATCAGCTTCATAAACAGTATAATCTTTAGTAGAATGTCTCTTTATATATTCAATTGTTAAATCATCAACTGGGAATATTCCATTTTTAGCCCCAGCCTCAATTGCCATATTACAAATAGTGAAACGATCATCCATAGTTAAATATTGAATTCCTTCACCAACAAATTCCATACTTTTATAACGAGCCCCATCAACCCCGATACGAGTAATGATATCCAAAATAATATCTTTACCACTAACATATTTAGATGGTTTCCCAGTTAAAACAAATTTAATTGCACTTGGTACTTTAAACCATAATTCACCTGTTGCCATACCTGTTGCAATATCAGTAGTTCCTACACCTGTAGAAAATGCACCCAAAGCACCATAAGTACATGTATGTGAATCAGCTCCAATAATGCATTCACCAGCAACAACAATTCCTTTTTCTGGTAAAATTGCATGTTCAACCCCACATTTACCTTGTTCCATATGATGTGTTAAACATTGATTATTTGAAAAATCTAAGATTGCTTTAGAATTTTCAGCTGATTTAATATCTTTATTTGGTGTGAAATGATCAGGCACCAAAACAACTTTATCTTTATCAAAGACCTTATCTGCCATTTGGTAAAAGATTGGTAATGCCATAGGTCCTGTAATATCGTTAGCCATTACAACATCAAGCTTTGCTTCAATAAGTTGTCCTGCCACTACTTCATCTAAATCTGCATGTTTAGCTAATATTTTTTGTGTCATAGTCATTGCCATGATTATAATCCCCCTTATCTTACCTTTGTAGGTTGTAATTAAGGAGTAATTTTACTCCTTAGTTACAACACACAAAAGTGTGTATTGTATTAATCAATTAGTTATTGATTAATTTATCTTCATCAGACCAGCTATATAATTTTCTTACATCTTCTCCAGTTTTTTCAGAAATATGTTCACTAGCCAATTTTCTCATTGCTTTAAAATGAGCTTGTCCACCAGCTTCAGACATATCTAATAAGAAATCTTTTGCAAAAGTACCATCTTGAATATCTTTTAATACTTGTTTCATTGCTTTTTTAGTATCTTCTGTAATAATCTTTGGTCCTGTAATGTAATCTCCATATTCCGCTGTATTTGAAATTGAATATCTCATTCCTGCAAATCCACTTTGATAAATTAAATCAACAATCAATTTCATTTCATGAATACATTCAAAATATGCATTTCTTGGATCATATCCAGCTTCAACTAAAGTTTCAAAACCAGCTTGCATTAATGCACAAACCCCTCCACATAATACAGCTTGTTCACCAAATAAATCTGTTTCTGTTTCTGTTCTAAAATCAGTTTCAAGAACACCAGCTCTTGCTCCACCGATTGCCAAAGCATAAGCTAAAGCGATATCTTGAGCACGACCTGTAGCATCTTGTTCAACAGCAACTAAACAAGGTACACCTTTTCCTGCTTGATATTCACTACGAACTGTATGCCCTGGTCCTTTTGGGGCAACCATTGTTACATCAACATTTTTAGGTGGAACAATTTGTCCAAAATGAATATTGAATCCATGAGCAAACATTAACATATTTCCTTCTTCTAAGTTCGGTTCAATTGATTCTTTATATAATTTAGCTTGTAATTCATCATTAATTAAAATCATGATAATATCAGCTTTTTTAGCAGCTTCAGCTGAAGTATATACTTCAAACCCTTGAGCCTCAGCTCTTGCCCAAGATTTAGAACCTTCATATAAACCAATAATTACGTTTACTCCTGATTCTTTCATATTTAATGCATGAGCATGTCCTTGAGAACCATACCCAATTACGGCAACAGTTTTACCGTCCAATAAAGATAAATCACAATCTGATTCGTAAAAAATTTTAGCCATTTTTCTAATCCCCCTATTTCTATTTGTTATGACTTTCTATATCAATTTCGCTAAGACCACGTTTGATACCAGATAATCCAGTTCTAACCATCTCAACAACATTGAAACCTTCTAACATGGCAAGCAGACCATCAATCTTTGATTGATCACCTGTAACCTCAATTACCAGCGATGCTGGTGCAACATCAATAATTCGTGCTCTAAAGATATCGACAATAGAAACAATTGAAGAACGTTGTTTTTCATCAGCTTCTACTTTAATTAAAACTAACTCCCGATAAACTGATTTATCTGGTTCTAATGGAAAAATTTCAATAACTTCAACAAGTTTTCCTAGTTGTTTTTCAATCTGATTTAAAATTAATTCATCACCAACTGCTACAACTGTCATTCTGGAAACACCAGGAATATTTGTTTTACCAACACTTAAACTATCAATTCCATAGCCACGTCGACTAAATAAACCTGCTACTCTACTTAAAACTCCAGGATTATTTTCCACCAATAATGATAATACTAAACGATTCATATTATCAGCCCCTTTCTTCTTATTTCATCGTCTTTGATAAACGATTCATTCCTGATACAATTGCTTTAATTGTCGCAGTTGTAATATTCGGATGAATCCCTACCCCATATTCTTGTCTAGCACTTCCCTTAGCCCTTAAATAAACATAAGCTGCTGCTTTTGAGCTTGATCCTGAAGTTAATGCATGTTCACTATAATCCAATAAGTGTGAATACATATCTGGAAGTGAATTTAAAGCATTTTTAACAGCATCAATTGGACCATTACCATATCCTGTTAAAGTTGTAACTTCACCATGAGCCTCAATCGTAATTTCTGCTCGACGTTCAAAGTCACTATCATCTTCACTTATATCAATCAGCTTCTGTTTAATAAAGCGATAAGGTTCATCAATATCTACATATTCTTCAATAAATGTATCATAGACTCTTTCTGGAGAAACTTCTCCTTCTTCTTCACTTATATCTTGAATTACTTTTGCAAAATTAACTTGTAATCCTTTTGGCAAATGGAAACCATACATACTTTCCATTACATATGCTACTCCACCCTTACCTGATTGTGAATTAATCCGTACAATTGGTTCATATTGACGTCCTAAATCACTTGGATCAATTGGTAAATATGGAATTTCCCAAATTTTACTCTGACGTTCATGCATCGCATGAGTTCCTTTATTAATAGCATCCTGGTGACTACCAGAAAATGCTGTAAAGACTAGTTTTCCTACATAAGGTTGACGAGGCGGAATTCCCATCTTTGTAACTTTTTCATAAACATGTTTTATATTATTAATATTACTCATATCAAGTTCTGGATCAACACCTTGAGTGAACATATTTAAAGCTACATTGATAATATCAAGATTTCCAGTTCTTTCACCATTACCAAATAGAGTTCCTTCAACTCGATCAGCTCCAGCCATAATTCCAAGTTCTGTAGCAGCAACCCCACATCCACGGTCATTATGAGTATGAAGTGAAACAATTACACGTTCACGATCAGTAAAATGTTTACACATCCATTCAATTTGATCAGCATAAACATTTGGTGTTGCCATTTCAACAGTTGATGGCAAGTTGATAATTACTTTTTTATCTTTAGATGCTCCCCATTCATCCATCACAGCTTCACAAACTTCTAAAGCATAATCAAGTTCTGTTCCAGTGAAACTTTCTGGTGAATATTCTAGAATTACTTCCCCATCAAATTCTTTGCTTAGTTCTTTAACTAATTTAACTCCATCAACAGCAATTTGTTTAATTTCATCTTTACCCTTATTAAAGACAACATCACGTTGTAATACTGAAGTTGAATTATATACATGGACAATTGCTTTTTTTAGTCCCTTTAATGATTCAAAAGTTTTTCTAATTAAATGTTCCCTGGCTTGAGTCAATACTTGAACAGTGACATCATCAGGAATTAAATTTTCATCAATTAAAATTCTTAAAAAATCATATTCTATCTGACTAGAAGAAGGAAAACCAACTTCTATTTCTTTAAATCCCATATCGACTAAGAGTTGAAACATTTCTACTTTTTCTTCAATTTTCATTGGTGTAATCAGTGCCTGATTACCATCACGTAAATCTACAGAGACCCAAGTTGGTGCTTTTTCAATTTGTTTATCAGGCCAAGTACGTTCTTTAAAATTGATTGGCTCAAATCTTTTATACTTTTGATAATTCATCATTTTTGCTTCCTCCCTTTGCATAATAAATACTTATAAAAAAACTCCCGCACTCAAAATGACAGGCTATGCCATTTCGAGGACGAGAGTATAGTAACCCCGTGGTTCCACCTCAATTTATTAATACCTCACGATATTAACCTCACCAAGTACGCTATTATATATAGTTCATACTCTTGCTAGATAACGGTTGCATTCCGTAGCCACCTACTTGATTCAGCGCTCCACTCAAGGATGAGTTCAATAAATTACTAACGATTCTTTTCACCATCCAGAATCTCTCTACGCTTAGTAAATCTACCTACTAGTTCCTATCAAAGTATTTAAGTTATGTTACTGAATATGATAGCCCGTTATTTTGTCGAAGTCAACCTTTTTTCATAAATTTTGATACAATAATTTATTTTGTTATTAATTAATTATTTCACAAATACAATTATTAAAAAACATATATATACTTTTATTTAATTCTACAAATATTTTAATCATAAAATATTATTAAAACTAAATAACTAATTAATATTAAGAATATGCAAAAATTTTTCAGGATAATTAAGAGTATATTTATATTTTAACATGATACAATATTAATGGTGATAAAATTGAAAAAAACAAAACATAAAAAATCATTTAAAATAACTTGTACCTTATTATTACTTATATGCATTACTATAGGATTATTTCATTTTCTTAATAAAGATCATACATCTAATAAATCTGTTTCCAAATCTCTTAACAAAGAAACAAAAAAAATAGTTAATGCCTCATTTATTGGTGATTTATTATACGAACAACCATATTATGATTGGATTGGATCAAATTATAACGATAAAGGATACTATGATCTAGTTAAACCATACTTTTTAAATGACGATTTAACACTTGCAAACATGGAAGTCCCTATCGGTGGTAGTGAGCTAAAAATATCTGGTACAGGCTATAGTTTCAATGCCCCTAATGAAATTGGTGAACATGTAATCAGTATGGGTATTGATGCTGTAAATCTCGCAAATAACCATGCAAATGATGCAGGTATTGAAGGTCGTAATAATACAATCAATTTTTTTAAACAACACAATATTTTAACTACTGGAGTTTATGAATCAAAAGACGCTCGTCAACATATTCCTACTAAATCTATTAATGATATTACTTTCAGTTTTTTAGGTTATACATATAAAACTAATAAATTAGATTATCAAAATCAAGATTTAATAGGTTATTATCGTAATCTTGATACTATGGAATTAGATAATAATCATAAAGAAATTATAAAAAATGAAGTTACTCAAGCTAAATTAGTTAGTGATATTGTAATTGTTAGTGTTCATTGGGGAAATGAATTTACTTATGCAATTAACAACGAACAAAAAGAACTTGCTAATTATTTAAATGAGCTAGGGGTAGATGTTATTATTGGACATCATTCTCATTGCATCCAACCAATTGAATGGTTGGAACATAATAACAAAAAAACATTAGTTGTTTATTCTTTAGGATCATTTGTTTCTGCTGATAATCAAGTCACTCGTGCTAGCCAAGAATTTGCCAACGCTTATAATATCTCTATGATTCTACAAATGAATTTTATAAAAGAGAACAATACTGTCTCAATAACTAATATTAACTGTATTCCTATTATCAATTACTATGATCATAATCTTGAAAACTTTAAACTTATCCCAGTAGATCAATATAATAATGATATTGAAAAAACTCATAATCGCTATTCTAAGGGACTTACTAAAGATTTTATCATTAATAGCTTTAATAATGTAATTGATCAACAATTTATTGTTAAAAATAAATAAAACAAAAAAAGAAAGCACAGCAGTAATCAGAAATTTCTGCCATTGCTTTCCTTTTTCTTATCAAGAGTTTAATTCTAATAATTTATTAACTTATATTTTCTATTAACTGTTTAAACATTTGATACTCTTCTTCTTTAAAAATTATTTTGTCAATTGCTTTTAACTGCTTAATATTCAGTGATAATACCCATTCCTCTTCTCTTATCCCATATCTTGCTTCAATTAGATTAATAGTTCTTTTTAATTCACCTTTTGTTTCACCTTCAGCCAA